>UMJI01017910.1_pt1 | contig 10840 bp, 11 predicted proteins | sample 1965991 | NCBI WGS metagenome assembly UMJI01 (sample SAMEA4836140, study PRJEB28245) | human gut metagenome | biome: gut microbiome; material: fecal sample | place: Denmark | collected 2008
AGAACCGCCATCTCTCGAAGGCAGTGTCAGAGCAGCGCTTCTATTCCTTCCGCGAGAAGCTGCGGCGCAAGGCAGAGATCATCGGGATTGAATTCCACCTCGCGGACCGCTTCTACCCGAGTTCCAAGACCTGCCACGCCTGCGGGCATGTGCATAGCGGCCTGAAACTCAAAGACCGCACTTACGTCTGTCCTGCATGCGGCTACAAGGAAGACCGCGATTTGAATGCAGCGCTGAATCTGCGCGATACGAAGGATTATCGCATTGCCTGATTCACGCTCGCGCATTTCATAAATGTACCGATGGCTAGTCGGGAACAGGCCTTTGCCTTGCCTAGCAAGGAATACGGCCAACGCCTTTGGAGTGTACAAGAACTTGTGAGTAGTCTCAGGGCTTGCCTGGACAAAAGCATACACGATGAATAAGGAATTTTTCTAAGACATGCACATTTTTGTCTATGTTTTTAGTAGCAGTGCTGAACCATGGATGTCTTTTCCTGCATTGCCACGCGCCACAGCACGCGCAAATTCAAAGAGGAACCTGTGCCGCAGGAGGTACTCGACAAGGTCATCGAGGCGGGCCGTCAGGCGCCGAGCGGCAAGCACAAGAATCAGAGCCGCTTTATCGTGATCCGCAAGAAGGAAGTCCTGCAGGAGCTCATCGCGCTCGTGCAGCAGGAGTTTGCGAAGATGGAGGTCACGCCGGAAAACGATGACAACTTCGGCGGGGCCATCCGCGCAGCGAAGAAGGGCGGCTACGCCTTCATGTATAACGCGCCCATCCTCATCGTTGTAGCCAACAAGAGGGATTACGGCAATAAATATGCCGATGTCTCGTGTGCCATGCAGAACATGATGCTCGCGGCCAATGCGTTGGACCTCGGCTCGTGCTGGATCAACCAGCTGCGCTGGCTGCAGGACAATCCCGTCCTCCGGGCGTACCTGCAGAAACTCGGCATGGCAGAAGACGAGGAAGTCTGCGCTTCGCTGAGCATCGGCTATCCCGATACGCCGGACGGTCTTCCCGGCCGCCGCGTCATGCCGGTTACGGGCAATTCCGTCGTCTACATCGATTGAGCGAGGCTTATCATGCATACGAAGTTCAAGATCCTGATGCTCGTGCGCCACGGGCAGAGCACAGGCAATGTCGATCAGCCGACGCATGACCATGCGAGCATCCCGCTGACGGCGCTCGGGGAGGAGCAGGCGAAGAAGCTCAGCGCGCGCATCGATGTGCGCCCTGACCTCATCGTTGTGTCCTCGTTCCGCCGGGCTCAGCAGACAGCCGAGCCGCTGCGCGAGAAATTCCCGGATGTGCCTGTCGAAATCTGGCCGGATACGGCGGAGTTCACCTACCTCTCACCGGCGCGCTGCCGGGGCACGCGGCGCACGGAGCGGCTGCCCTGGGTCAAGGCGTATTGGCAGGAACAGGACCCGCGTTACTGCGACGGCGCAGGGGCGGAGACCTTCCATGATCTCGTCGCGCGCGCAACGCTCGTCCTGCAGCGCGTCGAGGAGCGGCCGGAGGAGCGAATCATGCTCTTTTCGCACGGCCAGTTCATCAGCTGTCTCTTGGACGTCGCTCGTCATCCCTATGCCACGGATGACGAGCGCATGGCCATCTTCCGCAGACTGCCCGAACTCGAGAACACGGGCCTCGTCTATCTGCTCTTGCCGCAGCACGAGTAATCGACAGAAAGAACGGGAGGGGGAACCACCGCCTCATGCGGGAGGAAATGGATGAAGATGAAGCGGATTTCCATTGCAAAATGTTTCCTCCTTCGCTATAATACTACTATATATAATCAAGAAAATATAAGAGGCAGTAGATTCCTGCTTTGCAAGCCATGCAAGATGATGGAAGCAAGAAAGCCGGGCCTTAGGGCTCGGCTTTCTTGCTTCCATGACGCTGGGAAGAAGACTGTTTTGATTGTGAGGGGATATCATGACAAGAGAACTTCCGAAACACGGAGAGATCTGGCGGCACTTCAAGAACCGTTTCTATGAGATTATCGAGTGCCCGGTCATCCACACCGAGACGAATGAGCGCATGGTTTGTTACCGCGCGCTCTACGGCGATTACATGGTCTATGTGCGGCCGCTCCTGATGTTCATGAGTGAGGTCGAGCGCGAGAAGTACCCTGATGCAGCGCAGACGTATCGCTTCGAGAGGGCTGTCCCGGCGGATGACTGCTGATAAGCGCATCGATTGCGGAAGACTCGATTGCGAGAAAAGAGACGGATGATGGGGGAGTATATATGATGAGAGAGCATTCCTGCTATGAAAATATGCCCGGCGCGTTTTGCCTGATGCGGGCAGATGGCTCCGAGCGCATCGTGCGATGTAACGAGATGATGCTCTCTCTGTTTCAGTGCAGCACCGAAACAGCCTTCCTGGAATTGACGGGCGGCTGCCTGCGCGGCATGGTGATTGCCGAGGATTATCGGCAGATCTCGGCACAGATCGGTGTCTGGCAGAGGGAAAAAAGCGCCGATGCACATTATCTGGACTTTGAACGGAGCACATCGGCTGCTCACGTCCGGCGCGTCGACATGTACCTGCGCCGCATCGAGCAGGACGGTGAAGCGTTCTGGTCCATCTGCCTCATGGATGCCAATATGCGCACGCTGATGCATGTCCCCGGTGCCATGGGCGGACTGCTGCCGCGCGGGACCTTTTATCAGGAGGCACTGCGCCAGGCCATGAAAGACCGCGATATGCATGTCTTCGGCAGCCATTGCCCCGTTTACTTCAACATCACGAATTTTAAGCTCTACAATGCCAGCTGCGGGTATGCGGCTGGCGACCGCGTGCTCAGCCATACCGCTGCCGTGCTGAAGGAAATGCTGCCGGGTGCCATTCTCACGCATCTGGCGGCCGATTCTTTTTTGGCGCTGGCACCGGCAAACCGCCTCACGGCGCGCGTCGAGCAGATCTGCCGCAGGATCAACCACTTCATCGCGATGCCCGGCGTCGAGGTCAAGGCGGGACTGCGCTTCTTCGAGGCCGGGGATACTTCGCCGGTCACTTCATCGTTCGATGAGGCGAAGATGGCCTGTGATGCGGCGAAGAAAGTGGTGAAGCGCAGCTGGGCCATCTATCGCAAATCGATGAGCGACAGGGTCGTCCTTCACACGTACATCCTCACGCATTTCACAGAAGCGCTGCAGAAGGGGCAGATCAAGGTTTACCTGCAGCCCTGTATGCGCGTCCTGACGGGAAAGCTCAGCCATGTCGAGGCACTGATGCGCTGGGATGACCCGCAGCATGGCCTGATCTCGCCAGCCGCCATCATCCCCGTGCTGGAGGAGTCCGGACTCATCCATGAGCTCGATGCCTTCATGATCCGGAGCGTCGTGAAGCTGCTCCACTATCAGAAAGAGAACGGCCTGCCAATCGTCCCCGTATCGGTCAATTTGTCGTCGCTGGATTTCTTTGAGATGGATCCTTTCGCCGTCGCGGAGGAGATGATGGAGCGGTACGGGGTCTCCCATGAGTACCTGCGCTTTGAGCTGACGGAGACGGCTGTCGTGCGCGATAAGGGGACGCTTCGGCAGGCGCTCCAGAAATTCCATCGCGCGGGGTATCATGTCTGGCTCGATGACTTCGGCAGCGGTTACTCGTCGCTCAACGTGCTCAAGGATTATCCGTTCGATCTGCTGAAGCTCGACATGGCGTTCCTGAAGAACTTCAATCAGCGCTCGAGGGACATCATCCTCTCTGTCGTGCACATGGCCAAGAAGCTCGGCATCCACACGCTCGCAGAGGGCGTGGAGACGGAAGAGCAGCTGCGCTTCCTGCGCTCGAGCGGCTGCGAGCAGATCCAGGGCTACTATTACGGCAAGCCGATGACGCCAGAGGCGCTCTATGCCGCTTGTGATAAGGGGACGTATTCTGTCGAATCACGTGCGGAGTCGCACCTCTACTGCCAGGTCGGACAGGCCGATATCTCGGCCGATGAAGCGATTGCCTTCTTCCTCTTCGATGGGGAGGAAGTGACGTTCCTCTCCGGCAACGACGTCTTCTGGTCAGAGTCACCGGCCTTTGGCATACGCGACCAGAAGCAGGCTGAGCGCTGCCTGCATATGAAAAATCATCCGCTGCGCGGGCACATCCTGCGCCAGATCCGGAAGGTCGACGCTTCGCAGACGGCGCAGATGATGACCTTCAGCGCATATGGCCGCAGCTATCGCGTCACGATGAAGCGGATTGCCTCGGCCCAGGCGCTGCACATCTATCAGGCAAAATTTGAGGATATCACGGAGGAGCTCCAGTACGACGACAAGGTGCGGCAGACGGATGACGTCATGCGCAACCTCTGCCGGATGTATCAGAATGTCTTTTTCCTCGACGTGCAGGAAGATATCTGCGACGTGCTCGTCGGCATGCAGGATTCCCGTTCGGCGAGGCGCATCATGCGGGCCTTGACGCCTTTTTCAGCCGCTATGCCCGCGAGAAAGTCTACCCGTCGGACAGGACCCGCTTCCTGGCTTTTGCCGATGTCAGACGACGCATGAAGAGCATGCTGGATCAGGATAAGATGATGCATGCGGACTGCTTCCGCATCCGCCAGGCGGATGGCAGCTATGCCTGGATGCGCTTCGATGCCGTAGAGATCCATCTCGACCATCACAGCAGTATGCTGCTCTGTGTCCAGCCGCTCGTCATCGAGACGAGGCCGGGGGCGAGAGACTGCCTCAAGGCGATTGCCGATGCGTATGGCCTTGTGGAGTCGCCGGAGCTCTCCAATAAGACGATGTGCGACGCCGTCCTCTGGCGCAGCTTCGCCGCGTATGACAGGGCGGGCCTTTTCTGGAAGGACCGTGAGCAGCGTTTCCTCGGGGCCAATGAAGCGTTCCTCGACTTTTTCGGCTTCCACGGCGAGGCGGAGATTGTCGGCAGGACGGACCATGAACTGGGTCTGCACATCGTTGACCCTGCTGTCCGCCTGGCCGGAGAGAAATTGCTCCGCGACGGGCAGCCGCAGTACCATCAGTTCGGCGAGTGCATCGCGCGTGGCAGCTCGCACGCCATCTACTCTGACCGCTATCCGATCTACCGCGAGGGCAGGATCATCGGGCTCATCGGCCGCTTCCGGGAACTCGGGCACGAGCTCGACGAGTACCGCGATGTCGTCATGGACAAGGAGACGGGCTTCACCAATTACCGCGGGAGAGCCGTGCGAGTTCTGCACGAATCATCTGCTGCGCCGCGACAGCTTCTACACATGGACGTATCACAATGCCATCTCGGGCTTTGACTACCTGCTGCGCGATACGCTCGTGCCCTGGCGCGGCAAGAACTACCGCTTCTCGATGTCCATCAACCTCAACGAGTACGTGAACCGCGATATCAAGGGCAATGAGCTGCTCTACCGCGAGGCCTCCATCAACGATGCGCTGAGCATCGCCATGCGCGAGGAGGACTCGTCACAGGGAATCCAAAAGATGCTCTGGAAGATCGGCTCCGAGCTCGACGCCGACCGCATCTCGATCTTCGAGTGCGATGCGGTCGGGCGCTTCGTCAACAACACGTACGAGTGGTGCCGCAATGGCATCGAGCCGATGAAGGAGAAGATGCAGCATGTGCCGCTCGTGCCGTGCTATCTCTACGAGATGTTCCGTGCGCAGCACGTCGTGAAGATCGCTGATTACGAGAAGTTCCAGAGCGAACATCCGGCATTCGAGCATTATCTGCCGGATATCCGGCGCTTCATCGCCGCACCGCTCAAGATCTCCGACAAGATCATCGGCCACATCCAGATCGTCAATCCGAAGGAGAAGCTCTTCCAGGCATCGGGCTACCTCATGATGACGCTGAGCCGCTTCATCGCCATCATGATCCGCAACCGCGATGCCGCGCGCGAGCTCGAGCGCATGAGCCTCTACGACCAGATGACGGGGCTCCTGAACCGCCGCGGCCTCAGCAATTACTTCAACAATCTGCCCAAGGGCATCTCGTGCGCCTTCGTCTTCGGCGATGTCAACGGCCTCAAGCGCATGAACGATGTGCATGGCCACGAGGCGGGCGATGAACTCATCAAGACCGTGGCGAGCATCATGCTGCAGGCACAGCGGAATGCGGGCGAGGGAAACGTCTTCCGCATGGGCGGCGACGAATTCCTCATGATCGTCGAGAATATCGACGCGCAGCAGAACGAGGCCATCGTCCAGTCCATGCGCGACGCCTTCTGCACAAACGGCGTCAGCGTCGCGCTCGGCTGCCTCGTCTGCATGACGCCCATCCCCGACATGGATGCCATCATCACGAAGGTCGACCGGGAGATGTACAAGGATAAAGGCAAGATGAAGCGGTGAGCGGTGACGCGATGCGATGAAAGGTGTGATTCTTTGTTGCCAGGGATAGGTATCTTGGCCAATGTGCTCGGCATCGTCGCGGGTGGCCTCTTGGGGCTCGGCTGCGGGCGGCTGATCTCGGAGCGCTTCCAGAAGACGCTCATGATGGCCTGCGCCGTCGCCGTCATCTTCCTCGGCCTGACGGGTGCAGTCAAGGAGATGCTCGCGCTCGATGGCGACGGCTTTGCGCTTGTCGGCACGAACTGCATGCTCGCAAGCCTCATCGGCGGCGCCCTCATCGGCGAGGCCATCAACATCGAGGACCGCATGGAGAAGTTTGGCATCTGGCTGCGCCAGAAGACGGGCAGCAGCGGCGACACGCGCTTCGTCGACGGCTTCGTCACCGCCTCACTGACCGTTTGCATCGGCGCGATGGCCGTCATCGGCTCCATCAATGACCGCCTGCTCGGCAATCCGTCCGTACTCTTCGCCAAGACGGTCCTCGACGCCGTCATCGTCATGATCATGACGGCGACACTCGGCAAGGGCTGCATCTTCTCGGCGCTGTCCGTCGGCATCTTCCAGGGTGCCATCTTCCTAGCCGCAGGCTTCCTCGAGCCCGTCATGACGCCCGCCGCCCTCAAGAGCCTCAGTGCCGTCGGCGACATCCTGATCTTCTGCGTCGGCACGAACCTCTTCGGTCTGCCGCACGTGCGCGTCGCCAACTTTCTTCCCGCACTCGTCATCGCCGTCATCTGGGTGCTTGCCGGATGATGGCTGCCTGTATGAGCCGCCCCTTTGGAGCGGCTCTTTTGTTTCATCAAATTCTTTCTTGACAGAACGATGTAAAGTTGTTACACTGTCAATCATGAATGATAATACCTATTATACAAGTATGTTAACACTATATGATGTATGCTTAGGGGAAAGGGGCGTTATGCGTACGGAGTGCAAAGATACGAGAGCGAGTCATCGCAAGAAACGGATTGGCATCGGGGGCAACCTGATGTTCATGGAGGGCGGGATATTCCCGGGATACGGGAAGTCGTACGTCAACGACGACTATGTGCAGGCTGTCGCCTCGGCGGGCGGCGTGCCGATGATCCTGCCAGTGACGGACGAGGAAGATATCGTCGAGGCGCAGATCGAGGCCGTTGACGGGCTGGTTATCTCAGGCGGCTGGGACGTCGACCCGCTGCTCTGGGGCGAGGAGCCGCACGAGAAGCTCGGCAGCACGCTGCCCGTGCGCGACACATTTGACCGGCTGCTCATCGCAGCGGCCAGGCGGCGCGGCCTACCCATCCTCGGGATCTGCCGCGGGCTTTCTCGTTCGGCGCGGCCGCACTCCTGATCTTCTACGCATTCACGGGCTTCGAGGCCATCGCCGAGGCAGCGGAGGATATGGACGACCCGAAGCGCAACATCCCGCGCGCCATCGTCGTCGTCATGCTGCTCGTCTCTGCCTTCTACTCCCTCATCATGACCGTGTCCATCGGCGTCCTCGGCCCGGACCTCGCGGATACGAAGACGCCGATTGCGACGGCCGCTGCTGTCTTCCTTGGCACGGCGGGCGGCCTGCTCGTCACTGCCGGTACGCTCGTCTCCATCGGCGGCATCAACCTGGCCTCGTCCTTCCTGACGCCGCGCGTCATCGTCGCCATCGCCGACGACCACATGCTGCCGCCAGTCTTCTCGCGCTACAACCGCTTCCACACGCCGTACGTGGCCATCTTCTTCGCGACCATCGTCGGCATTCTCATCGCCCTGTCGGGCAGCTTCACGACACTGGCCGCCATCAGCGTCGTCTCGCGCTTCGCCCAGTACGTGCCGACCTGCCTGGCCATCCTCGTCCTGCGCAGGCGCGATCCGGAGCACCCGAGCACCCTGCCCGTGCCGTTTGGTCCCGTCATCCCCGTCATCGCCGTCCTCGTCAGCCTCTGGCTCCTCGTCCAAGCCGACCTCCACAAGATCCTCTTCGGCCTCGGTGGCCTCCTGATCGCCATGCCGTTCTACTTCCTCATGCGCAAGCAGTACCTGCAGCGCTGAAAAAATCCGCCTGACCGTCATCCTTGATAATGACAGTCAGGCGGATTTTTGTTGCGCAGATGGCATTGGGATTTAACAAAAGCGTAACATGAAGACAACAAAACCTCCCGTATTCTCTGCTACGATATAGGAGAACGATGAAGGGAGCCGAAGGGCTCCAGGGTTCCAATCAGCAAGTGATTTGGGGAGGAAATAATATGTTCAACAAGATGAAGAAACTTCTTTCCGTCGGTGCTGTTGTCGCGAGTGCGGCAGTGCTGCTGACGGGCTGCGGCGGTGGCAGCCAGCAGGCTTCCAGCTCTTCTGGCAGCGCAGCACAGGAAATCTCTGGCAAGATCTCAGCGTCGGGTTCGACGGCACTGCTGCCGCTCCTCAAGCCGGCGCAGGAAGCCTTCCAGGACAAGTACGAGAAGGTCACGGTCAACATCGCGGGTGGCGGCTCCTTTACGGGTATGAACCAGGTCGCAGAGGGCTCGGTCCAGATCGGCAACTCGGATGTCAACCTGCCGGATGAGTACAAGGACAAGGGCCTCGTCGACCACAAGGTCGTCGTCGAGCCGTTCGTCTTCATCGTCGACAAGAACAACAAGGTCGACAGCCTCACGAAGCAGCAGGCCGTCGACATCCTGACGGGCAAGATCACGAACTGGAAGGAAGTCGGCGGTGACGATCAGGCAATCACGCTGATCCACCGTGCAAAGTCCTCGGGTTCGCGCGCCACAATCGCTGATGTTGTCCTCAAGGGCGCTGCCTTCACGGATAACGCAGTCATCCAGGATTCCAACGGTGCTGTCCGCGCCGCTATCGCCAGCACGCCGGGCTCCATCGGCTATGTCGATGCGCCGTATGCCGATGATTCTGTCAAGGTCTTGAAGTTCGACGGTGTCGAGTATTCTCCGCAGAACATCATCGATGGCAAGTACCCGATCTACGGCTATGGCCACATGTACACGAAGGGTGAGCCGACGGGCGCTGTCAAGGCATTCATCGACTACATCCTCAGCGATGAGTTCCAGAACACGCAGGTCGAGAAGCTCGGCTTCATCCCGGTCAGCAAGATGAAGAAGTAATTCGCGAAAGTGAACAGATAGGATGATGCAGGACGGAGGTCCTGCATCACGTTTATACAGGAGGTTTTTATGGAACGGGCAGCAACAATCGGACGCCTCGACGGCAACCAGTCGGGCGGCGGTCATGAGCGCAGGCTATTCTACGACAAGTGCGGGCGGTATCTCTTCATTGCGGCTGCCTTTCTCATGACCATCATCATCTTCTCCATTATCTTCTTCGTCGGCAAGCAGGGTCTCATGACCTTTGCGGAGGTCAGCCCGCTGGAGTTCTTCTTCAGTGCGAGCTGGGATCCGTCGCTCGGCAAGTTCGGCGCGCTCTCGTTCATCGTCGGCTCGCTGGTGACGACCATTCTCTCCGTGCTCATCGGCGCGCCGCTCGGCCTGCTCGGTGCCATCTTCCTCGCGAAGGTCGCTCCGGTCTGGCTCAAGAACATCATGCGCCCGGCAACGGACCTCTACGTCGCCATCCCGTCGGTCGTCTACGGCTACATCGGCCTGACGCTGCTCGTGCCGTATCTGCGCGATGCGCTCGGCGCGACGACGGGCTTTGGCGTGCTCGCGGCTTCGCTCGTGCTCGCCATCATGATCATGCCGACAATCCTCTCCATCAGCACGGATGCGCTCAATGCCGTGCCGAAGCCGCTGGAGGAGGCGAGCCTCGCGCTCGGTGCGACGTGGTGGCAGACGATGGTCCATGTCATCGTGCCAGCCGCGGCACCTGGCATCCTGACGGCTGTCGTGCTCGCGATGGCGCGCGCCATTGGCGAGACGATGGCCGTGCAGATGCTCATCGGCAACACGCCGCAGATCGTCACGTCGCTGCTCTCACCGACTGCGACGCTGACGAGCAATATCGTCGTCGAGATGGGCAACACGCCGTTCGGTTCGGTCTGGGGCAATGCGCTCTTCCTCATGGCGTTTGTGCTGCTCCTGATCTCGCTCGCCATGATTCTCGTTATCCGCCGCTTCGGCACGAGGAGGGTATAATATGAACACGAAAGTACAGAACCAGATTGCGCGGATGTGTCTCTGGCTCGTGGGATTCTTCATCCTCGGGCTGCTCGCGGCTTTCCTCGGCTATCTTCTCTACAAGGGACTGCCGGTGCTCTCGCCGCACTTCATTCTCGGCAAATCGAGCGACATGATGGCGGGCGGCGGTGTCGGCTCGCAGCTCTTCAACTCCTTCTACATGCTCTTCCTCTCGATGGCCATCTCCATCCCAATCGCGCTCGGCGCGGGCATCTACCTCGCGGAGTACGCGCGCGAGAACAAGCTGACGAAGTGCATCCGCCTCTCGGTCGAGAGCCTCGCGACGGTGCCGTCCATCGTGCTCGGCCTGTTCGGCATGATCGTCTTCGTCAATATGATGAACATGGGCTTCTCCATCCTCGGCGGCTCGCTGACGCTCGTCCTCTTGAACCTGCCGAT
>UMJI01029781.1_pt1 | contig 10827 bp, 6 predicted proteins | sample 1965991 | NCBI WGS metagenome assembly UMJI01 (sample SAMEA4836140, study PRJEB28245) | human gut metagenome | biome: gut microbiome; material: fecal sample | place: Denmark | collected 2008
TGTCGAATCTTCTTTTTTTGCAATCAGCTGAATAATAATAGTTTATACTTTCTCATTTCATTATTTCAAAACGCACTTGCGTTTTGTTTGAAACGTACTTGCGTTTGACTTGAAACGTACTTGCGTTTGACTTGAAACGCACTTGCGTTTTGTTTGAAACGTACTTGCGTTTTCAGAAGGCGGCTCCGGAGCGACTTGAAACCGGTGTGCAATCAGTCATCTCGCTCACCGTAAACTCCCCGTCCACCTCATCATAAAGCAACGAAGAATTACGATACTGACGATAATAAGGCTTTCCTCCAAGCCACGGACTGGAGGAACCGTAACTATAGACCGCTCCACATTCCGTATTCGTCACACACAGATTTTCCGGCTTTTCGGAAGACAAATTAACCTCTATTTTCCAAGGACCACAAAGAAGGCAGTCACCCTCCTGCGTTATTGGCTGAACAGATTTTGCATCCGGCTTTACCTGTACCAGTGTCAAAAGGCGACACTTTGCCTGCCCTGGCACAGAAACCGTCAAATGCCACTGATTCGGATACTGCGGGTCATTGGGTACAGAGGTAGGAGGAACCGCAAAAAGATCAGTTTGTGACACTTCACAAGGATGCTCACAAAACATCGCAGCCACAGCTACTCCTCCATCTTGCAAATGCGACGTAAACTGTTTCTGTGAGTCTGTCCATTCGAACGCCGTCGGGCTATGCAGCAACCAGTCCCATCGTACCGGGCAGGATGCCTCCAATTCATCATAAATCAGTACGATGTCCGGATAGAGCATGATCATCTGACGGCGATATTTGGTCAGCGGAGTTTCGCCGAATCCGTTTTCAGGCGTCTGTTCAATACCGGCTTTCTGAAAACTTTCTATCCACATAGGGTCCTCACTGATGCCGCAATATGCATGCGATGCATCCCCCAGGCAATAACCGATATGTTCTCCTCCGGCTGCACGCAGCAGCATACCGTATCCTTCGGTGGAAAAAGGCTGTCCGATGCCATCTACAAGGATGCTGTTGTGTGCCCTTGTATGACGATAAGACATCAGGTTATGTGCATCGCTAAAATTCAGATAATATCCTGTGTGATAATATACCTCCTTCCCTCCATACAGCAGGTTAAAACTGTTCTGGTCGGCCAGCGTATGACTTCCCGAGCCGAACGTACTCGAACGGAAAGCAAGACTGAGATTATTTTCCGTCGACGCCAGGTTACTGTGCATCACCACCTCACCGATGTCCTTATACCATTTCAGTTTCGGGGCAGAAGCAGGAAAGTCCGTCGCATACGCAGCCGGATTTACCATGCGATACAAGCGCAGTTCCACATCCTGCACGACGTCTTTCTGACATTCTCCGGCATACCATCCGGCATACGCATCGCCCGTTTCGCGAGCCAGAAAATCAGCAAAAGCAGCACGCTGTCTTCCTGGTTCCTCTCTCTTCTCGCTGCCATCTCCAAATCCGGCACTTTTCGAGGAAGGCGGCCAGCTATAAACCATCGACTGCCCGGCTTGCTGATACCAGGGATGTTGCAGAAAGTCGGCACGCGATACATACGAAAGTAACATGGGCATATAAAACAACGTACGGACATTCGCCTCAAAATATCCCGTTCCGTTAATCCAAGCTCCATCGCGATTGAATCCGGAAGCCGGAGCACGGGCTGTCCATAACTCATAATAGTACATCAACATACGTAAAGCCTGTGCGGCATACTCACTCTTGTCATACAGGCAAAAAGCAATCTGAAACAATACACGCATATTCTGCTGCCAGAAATGGTTGTCAAAAATATGATTTTCCTGCATGCCGCAATAAGCGTCAAAATAATACGTGGCCACCCGCCACAGCTGTTCTTCAACCCGACTGCGTACATCCGTTCCCAGCCTGTCATACAACATGTCATAGGGAGCCAGGAAACTATAGGCAATGTCCGTAGAAGCAAAATTCTCAGCAAACAACTCCGTATCTGTGAAAGGATGCTCCAGCAGCACATTCAGAATTTCTTCCATCTTCTGCGCATAGTCTCCACGCTGAGTTAGATGAAAGGCCTGATAAAGATAATCCACATTGGCTGCCACCGTTTCCATGTGGGAGGTGCTATACGGCACAATCAACGACTCATAATCGGCTTGCAAGGCACTCTCTGCGCGATTTTTCAGTGCCTGATATTCTTCGTGGGACGTCACGTGGCGACGAGCCTCATCTATCTTCGGATCGAGAAAACAATACAACCGAGGATGACGCAGAGGAAGTCCCTGACGAAAATCGTCAAATGCAGGAGTCACAAAAACTGGCGTTTCCTCCTTTACCTCAAATTCAATGGGTTCACTCCATGCTTCTTCTTTCCCATCTTCAGCCACATTCCGGTAACGCCAGAACCAGCGCCCCGAAGCAAGTTTCACATGAGGATTGAACATGCACCATTCCTGTTGCTCTGAAAGTTGTGTAGATGCTTCGGGAAAACCGGCATCCTGCGACAATGCAAACTGAAGGAAAGCACCTGTTTTCAGTGACTGAGGTACAATCAGTGGAGGCGGATTCAAATATAACTCATTGGAAAGTTTGGGATAAGGCTGCGTACGTGTCTTGTCATGCCAAGCCTCGGGCATTTCAACTTCCTGGGCTTCTTCTGGTGAAGCAGCGGGTACCTCCTCATCTGCACAAGCATACCCTAACAGACAAAAGCATCCCAATGTCCAATATAAAAAATTCATCTTCATCATATCCTATAAAAATTCATTAAAAACAAAGAGTGCTTTCTCCTGTGCCGCCTGCCCAAAACAGAACACCACAACGAAAAAGCACTCCTGATGAATAATATTTATTTGAAGTGATACTATTTATTCTGCAGATTTAAATATGGTAAGAACAGGACGGATAACAAATGGAGAAGTTTTACTTCCATCGTTATAAACTGTCGTACCCAATAAATTTGTAATTGTTTCCTTTTCAACTCCATTAGTTTGCACACATACAATCCTACCTCCTCTTATATAGCTTGACATAACATTAGCCGCACCAGTATAATTTCCAAACCAAGAGTAACCATCCTCCTTGTCTGTATCAGCAGCAACGACAGCCGCAGCTACCTGTTCATTTATAGAAACTGCATTCACCGGTTCCTGCGTGGTATTATCCGTTCCACCCTCATAGCCCAAAGAAAAGGCAATCAAGTCAAGCAACTGACGTGCAGAAGGAATATACCATTCTGAAACATTACCACCTGTCAAAGCATTCTCCTGTTTCCATGTATCAAAAACGGTCATCAGCTGCGATGAATATCCCCCCATAACAGAACGAAGATTTGTTGTATAAGTATATCCATTATAATCATCTAATTGCCAAGGAGCTTCACCATTCAAAGATTTCAAATCAGGGAAAGTCTGATCATTTGCTTCATTTTGAATAGCCGTGCGCGCAGTACTGCTCAGCCCCATAGCATACCCCCAAATCTTCGTACCATCCGGTTGTCCGTAATTCGTTGCCACATCATCTCCTTTAGGGCCTGCGGCAAACACAATGGCAATGGAATTTTCCGCACTATATGTATCAGAGAAAGTGCCGTTTTTCTGGATAAACTGGCCTACCTTAGGTGCCATAGGGTCATTAAACTCATCATCAATGTCTACATCCACATCTACATTGTCATCGCCCGATGCAAAATCGATATTTGCCGTAATATCGTAATTCTGAGTCAGCACCAGTGATTCTGTATTTATCGTCACCTCTTTCCCATCTACCGTCATCAGAATTTTACCTGGTAACTTATTCGCATTTTCAGGAGCGAATACATAATTATAGAACCAAATATCGTTATCTTTATCAGCTGGAGCTGCTGCAGTCAGTTTGATTTCCTGATTGCTGCTTCCAGAAACCGTGTTATCTTTCACACTGAAACCTGAAGGTACAGTATAAGTCACGCTCAGTGAAGAAGCAGCCTGCACAGTTTCATGTTTCTGGTCTTTGAAAGAAAGTTTCACAAACGGACGCTTCAACACGGCATTGGGAGAACCTGCCAGACTATGGCCAAAGAAGGCATCGCAAGCAGGATTATTGAACACGGTGTTGTCTGCAACCTTATAGGTCACGTTGGTCAAATCGGCCGTATTATAATATTTGTCGGCATACTTACCATCCGACTCTGTTGTTCCATCCACATAGTCAGCCCAGAAAAGACAGGTATAATCTTCTTCTGCCGGAGTAAAGGTAAAACGGAACTTTTCGTTGACCATCGTCTCTCCGGCTACCTGCTCCATACGCACATCGTCTTCCGTATTATAATCTACTACCATAATACAGCGAAGCTGATGGCCTTCGGGAGCTTCAGGCAAAGTACGTGATTCACTGCCTGACAACACTCCGGGGACTTCTACAGACACCGTTACCGGAGTACCGGTTACAGTTTCCACATCCGACATATCTTCCTGATTACATGACAACAACCCTAAGCTCAGGGCCATTGCCGAAAACAATAAACTCTTTTTCATGATAATAATATTAAGATTTTTATAAATAGCTTGTTTGAATCATTTTATTCTACCGGTAGTTCAACTTCCTGATCTCCATCAAATCCAGGATTGAACCCGACTCCATCCTCCGGACTTGTTGTCAGAAAATCAAACTGAATGTCTTTATTCTCTCCCTGGGCACACGACAAACGGAAGCTGGAACTGGCAAGAAGTGTCCCTTTATCCGCATCTTCCACCAGTAAAGTGACTGGCACGGAAGTATTTCCTTCCGAATCAGCAAATACATAATCGAACATCAAAGGAAGTGACGTAGCTCCGTCTTTCGGCAAGGACACCGTACGACTATACTGCAAATATTTAAATGCGTGTTTGGTAATCCCATCCAAGGCATTAAAGCCTTTGGGTAAATAATCGTCGTATTTCAACGTCAGACGAACTTTCGTCACCTCTGGATATTCCCGCAAAAACGACGTCACATCCGTGGCAGTCAGTTCATAGCGTGCTAGCGGACGTTCAGGAATGACTTCCAATGGGAATTCTGCATTCCATTCGTCTTTATATCCCGTCAAATCAATCTCCTTACTGCTATAAAAAGCATCCTTATACTCCGTATTCCCCGTGTAACCCTCGCGACCAATAATGCTGGCAAGTCCTTCCGGACCGTCTATGTCGTAAAACGGTTCTTCTCCTTCCTGCACATAGTCGGCCCACACCACCAATTGGTAACGACGGGCATGCAAACGAAGACGTACTTCAGTCTGCAAACGGCTGCTGGCAGAAAGGTCCTCATAAATCACCTCCTGCTGTACCAGCTGACGGTCTTCATACGCAGCTACCACAATGCGGTGACTATAGGCTGCTTCTTCATCTTCGGCACGCGCCAGCCGGCCTGTTTCCTGTGCAGCCAGACTTTTCAAGTCAATCAGAATCTTCGCTTTTACGGTCACGGATGTAGGGTCTACCCCCAGCTCACCATCTGCCGTCATTTCCGGATACTCCATCAGGCAACTGCTCATCAGTGCCGGAAAAGCCAGCAGCATTCCCCAGCGCAGGAGTTCTTTTTTCAGTCTATTCTTTTTCATGATATAATGCTTTTTCAGTGCTTAAAAACGGTAAACCAACGAAATGCCTAACCGGGTAATTCCCCAATAATTAAATGTGTCTGTACCCATCTTTGCTCCGTTGTCAATGTTATAAAAACGGTCGTACTTCATATTGGCGTAACCTGCCCCTATCAAGAACTCGGCTCCCCAATGTGCAGAGAATGGCAAAGAGTAGCCATACGTCACACCTGCTCCCAGCAACGGACGTCCGGCCGTCTGAAAACGATCGTCCTGCCACTTCACATTGAACACTCCCACATGAGCATGTACACCCACAAAATGACCTTGTCCCACTCCTTTCATCCACCAGCGGGCTTCCGGCTGAAACAACACGAGACGAAGTCCATGTTCCTGCTCAATGTCCCACAGGCTCCAGTTCAACGGAAGCTCCAGCGACACATGCTCATGCAATTGTACCTCCGCTGACAAATTGGCTACGGCTCCTCCCCAATAAGCAGCATTGGTCTTTACTGCCACATAGCGTGAAGCAGACTGTTCCTTACGAGGCGTTTCTTTCTTCGGCGATTGTTCAGGCTGTTTTTTCTTTGGAGCCGAAGTGGTCTCCACCGGCTGTATTTTCAAACGAGTCTTTACTCCCTTCTGTTTATGGGGAACCTGCAAGACTGTTTCCGGCAAGTTTTCCTCACCATTTGCAGAAGCTGCAAAAGCAGCACAACCCCAAAAGGTGAACAACAGCAGAAGTGCTCCGACTGGATTACTTATTCTTTTCATTTTACATTCTATTATAAGTTTATTATTCTGTCTTTTCAATCTCTCTAGGCAGGTAGCGCAAATTCGGTTGACCTCCCACCGGATGATTCTCCATCCATTCCTTCAGCATGGCCCGATGGGCTTTCAGCACATCACTGTATCGTTGCTCGATGGCCAGATTACACATTTCCAGGCGGTCATTCTCCATATCATACAACTGCTCACGATAAAGTCCTTTGTCATACAGCACATACTTGTATTTTCTGCTGCGCACCATCCAGCCCTTTGTTCCTCCGGTTTCCGAAAATTCTGTTTCAGATACTACATACGAACGATGGGACAAGGTGGAATCTCCTTCTTCTGCCAACCGAGAAAAGCTCATCCCTTCTCGCCCAGCCGGCACTCGTACTCCAGCCCATTCACAAATGCTCGGAAGTAAATCGATTCCGTTGCTAATCAACTGAGGAAGTACCTTACCCGCATGCTTTCCTTCCGGCACACAAACAATCAAAGGTACATTGACCACCTCTTCGTATAACACGGTTTTCTGGTTCCAATGGTGTGCCCCCTGACCGTCACCGTGGTCGCTGGTAAACACAATCACTGTATTCTTCCACAAATCCTGCCGGTCTATTTCTGCCACAATTTTTCCAATCTCTGCATCGACGGTCTCCACCAGGCGACAATAGGCATTACGATAGCGCCGCCAGTCATCTGCTGTATAATTACGTGTAGGGTACAAGCGATAGTTCAACGATTTTTCATAGTCCAGCACATCTGCATCGTAAGGAGATACATTAAAATTTGCCGGCAGATTCGGACATTCATCCAATTCCGGTTCTTGTATCTGTGCATAAGGCGTGAGCTGCTTACGGGCATATTCACATGCATTATGCGGATTGTCAAACGAAGCTACCAGAAAGAACAGAGCATCCGGCCGGTTGCGCAGAAAGTCAACACACGCCTCGGCCAACCCGAAATCGTTATGCCCATGCAAACGTTTGAAACCGAAAGCCTGCTCCTGAGGTAAGGAGTTGGTATGTACATGCCATTTCCCGGCATAGGCACACGTGTAACCCGCATTACTCAGCAAAGTACCCAATGTCTGCTGTGCAAGGGAGTCCGGCAGCGGAGTACCATTCTCCGTCATTCCCGTATCGCTTGGCATGAAGCCCGTAAACATGGAAGAACGCGAAGGCCCACTCAGAGGCAATGTGCAATAGGCATTCTCAAACCGCACCCCCATAGCGGCCAGACGATCCATATTGGGCGTATGCAGGTCGGCATTACCCGCACAACTCATGGCGTTGGCCGACTGCTGGTCGGTCATGATATAAATGATGTTCGGACGATGCTGACGCGCCCATGCTGCGAAAGGAACCATCGCCCCACAAATAAAAAGCAGTCTATAATTCATAGCAACTTAGTAATTAGGGTTATTCTTATTTTCCAGACAATAATTCACCTGTATTTCATCCAGTGGAATGGGAAAAAGCTCATGTTTGCCAGACACAAAGTTGAATCCGGCCATAAAAGCTTTTTCCGAAGACAGATTGACCGCTGTTTTTGAAGCCATCAACTGTAAGGCATCTCCCAGTACTCCCCAGCGCAACAAATCAAATCTGCGCTGTAATTCGAAAGCCAGCTCAAAGCCCCTTTCCCAATAAAGTGCAGTACGAAAACGTCCGGCCTCATCTCCATCCTCTATGAAAGGAAGATCGTATACCTTCGGCGACTTCATCAGGGAAGCATAGTTAGCAGAAGTTATCTCCGTTGCTCCGGCACGCTGACGAACCCGATTAAGCAACTTCCAGGCCTGTGCTGTTTCTCCCGTTTCGTTATAAGCCTCTGCTGCCATCAGTACCACATCAGCATAACGCAGGCTGCAATAATTGACATCGGTAATATTGGGGTCTTTGTATCCCAAAGGCATCCATTCCCTCCGCCATTTGCCAGGATACCAGTTTTTCTTATTCCCTATATTATCTTTCTTCACATGGTTGTAAAGAGTTTTATCCCAATCATACTGATACGTACAAATCATTACATCCCGACGTACATCCGATTCTTCAAAGAAATCTCTCCATTCTGGAATTACGCGAAACAAGGCATTGGCACGTCCCATAAACTTGTCTGTTTCCGTAGCCTCTATTCCTGGAGCTGCGACCAACGGACCGTTGTACGTTCCCCAATATCCCCTTGCTCCCGTACGGCCATCTACCGTATAAAAGGCCACTTCAAAGATACTCTCCTTCGAATGAAGTTCTCCAGCCGAAAACGACTTGAACAATGCCTCATAACCTCCCTCATAGAAATCATGGTAACCGTTTTCCTGGAAAGCCTCCCATTCATCTATTACCTTTGCAAAATAGGTCTGCCGTAATTCTTCTTCCGGACGAGTCATTGTACCGTCCATCTGCAAGGAATATCCGGCACGCTGAAGCAATACCCGCATCAGCAAAGCACGGGCTGCGCCTTGAGTGGCACGTTCTGGCGAAGAGGCCTCATTGGCCCAGCTCATATTTTCTTTGGCATCGTCCAAATCGTCCACAATCTGATCATAAATCACCTCACGCGAAGTACGGGGCTGATAAGCTTCCTCATAACTTCCGGTCGATGTAGTCTTATAAGGTATATCTCCCCAATACTTTACCAGATTAAATGAAAGAAACGCACGGAGAAATTTTGCCTCTGCCACCAGTGATTGCAGTTTCTCGTTTTCTGCAAAACCTTGCATCTCCTGAATACCTTCTATCATGTAGTTGGCACGTTCAATTCCCTGATAAGTGGCCTGCCAAACAGCTTCCACGTACTTATTGGTTGTAGACAACGTATAATGCGCAATGTCGCGTCGAGCGTTATCCGTATTGGTACCCGATGCGTAATACGTGTCGTCTGAAGCACCAAAAGCCATTTCATTGTCCCCATACAAGGTAGGCAATACATTATAGATACCGATGATTCCCATCTCGGCATTCGCCTCGCTGGTGAAAAAATCTTCTTTATCATAATAGGAATCAGGATGCTCCGTCAACGTATCCTGACAGGCTGTCATCCAAAGAAGCGTTCCCACTCCCATCAAAAATATCTTCAAACTCTTTATCATGGCTACATTAATTATAAGGTTAAATTCAATCCGAACACAAACGAACGGCTACGTGGATATGCACCGAAATCAACTCCGGGAGTCAAATTATTTCCCTTGGTAGACACTTCCGGATCAAAGCCGGTATAAGGAGTCCAGATAAACAGGTTACTGCCGGTAAAATATAGTCTCAGTTTGCTGATTCCCCATGGCTTTATCCACTTTCGAGGAAATGTATATCCCAAAGTAAGGTTACTCAATCGCAAGAATGAAGCATCTTCTACAGCCCAGGAGTGCACATAAAAATCACCGTACTCCAGGTCGGCTACCGAAGCAACTGTCTTACCGGAATTCAGTTTTGTCAACACATCCGGATCTGTCACCTCATTTCCATCAGAATCGATGGTCATCCAACGGTTGGAACTATTGGCCACATCCAGTACGTTCTTATTGGTTGAACCCGCCAACGTATTACTTAGTTTTGTAGCATTCAGCACTTCAGCTCCATAACTGAAAGTAAAGAAGACACTTAAATCGAAATTCCGATATGAGAAACTATTGTTCAATCCTCCATAGAAATCGGGATTGGCATTTCCAATCACCGTACGGTCATTGTCGTTTATAATGCCGTTTCCATCTACATCCTCAAACTTCCAGTAACCGGGTTGTACCCCTTCACGGTAAGGCACATTCTCTTTAAGCGTATAGGTCTGAGTGGAAGCATCATAATTAAAGTCATCCACCTGATACAAACCAATGGTCTTAAAGCCATAGAACTGCCCGACAGGATGACCTACCTCAATCTTATGGGTGTTCTGATTGAATCCGAACTGTGCTTCTTCCAGGAAATAATCTTCACCCGACAAAGCCTCAATGCGGTTCTTATTATACGACAAATTGAAGTCTGTGGACCAGGTAAAATTCTTTCGCTGAATATTTACCGAAGAAATGGTCAGGTCCATACCGATGTTCCGGGTCTTTCCTACGTTACGCAACATAGTCGTATAACCGGAAGAAGACGGAACTTTGGAGTTCAGCAGCAAATGAGAACTCTTGTTCAGATAGAATTCCGGAGAAATAATGAGACGTTGCCCCCAGAAGCCCATATCCAGTCCCACGTTCAATGTTTTGTTTGACTCCCATTGCAGTTCTACACTTGGTATACCCGAAGGTGCATAACCAGGCGATACGGTTTCTCCGCTTGGATAGCTGGCCGACTTCAGAAGATTCAAGGAAGCATAACTCGCAATACGGTTATTTCCGGCCAATCCGTAGCCGGCACGCAACTTCAAATCAGAAAACAAATTCAGTTTCTTGATAAACTCTTCTTCGCTCAACCGCCAGGCAGCCGATACGGAAGGAAAGAATCCCCATTTATGATTGGCACTAAATTTAGAAGAACCATCGGCACGTATGGTAGCTGTCAGCAAATAACGCTCCCCCCAATTGTA
>UMJI01063921.1_pt1 | contig 10825 bp, 7 predicted proteins | sample 1965991 | NCBI WGS metagenome assembly UMJI01 (sample SAMEA4836140, study PRJEB28245) | human gut metagenome | biome: gut microbiome; material: fecal sample | place: Denmark | collected 2008
AGCGGTACTGGGACACAAGCCCCAAGGCGAGGTTCTCCACCATGAAGCCGGCCATGTTCACCGGGTCCTTCGCGGAAGAGTAGGGCGGCGCGTAGGCGAGGTCGAGGTCCTTCAGCTGAATCGCGGAGAGTCCCGCGAACAGGGCCGTGGCCAGAACGTCGATGCGCTTGTCGACGCCCTCGTAGCCGATGGCCTGGGCGCCGAGCAGGCGATAGGTCTCGCGCTCGAACACCACCTTCAGCGTCATGACCTTGCCGCCGGGGTAGTAGCCGGCATGGCTCATAGGGGAGAGCACCACGGCGTCGTGCGCGATGCCGGCGCGCTCGCAAGCGGCCTCGGAAAGCCCGGTGGCAGCGGCCGTGAGATCGAACACCTTGATGACCGAGGTGCCCTGGGCGCCGGCGAAGCGGCTGTTCAGCCCGCAAATGACGTCGGCTGCCACGCGCCCCTGCTTGTTGGCCGGCCCGGCAAGCGAGATGAGCGCGTCGTCGCCGGTGACGAGGTGGCTTATCTGCACGGCGTCGCCCACGGCGTAGATGTCCTCGACGCCGGTTTCCATGCGATCGTTCACGACGATGCTGCCCTTGATGCCGGTTTCAAGTCCGGTTGCCTCGGCGAGGGCCGTATCGGGCGTGACGCCGATGGCGAGCACCACCATGTCGGCGCGCAACGGCTCTTCGCCGGCCACAAGAACGTCGATGCCCCCGTCGCGCTCTTCGAATCCCTCCACGGAACGGCCCAGTGCCAGATGCACGCCGTGAGCGCGCATCTCCTGGTGGATGAGGGCGGCCGCATCGGCGTCGAAGGGGTTCATAAGGTGGCGCGGGCGCTGCACGATGGTCACGTCCAGCCCCAGCTCGCGCAGGTTCTCGGCCACTTCCAGGCCGATGAAGCCGCCGCCGCACACCACGGCCGAACGCGGGTGCTCCCTATCGATGAACTCCTTCATGGCGAAGGTGTCCTCCACGGTGCGCAGCGTGAATAGGCGGTCGAGCCCCACGCCGGGAAGGGCCGGGCGGGTGGGGCGGGCGCCGGGTGAGAGGATGAGCTTGTCGTAGGGCTCTTCGAACACCTCGTCGGTTTCCAGATTGCGCACGGTCACCACATGGCGCGCCGCGTCGATGGCCTCCACTTCGTGGCGTACGCGCATGTCCACGTTGAAGCGGGCGCGGAAGCTTTCGGGGGTCTGCAGGGTGAGGGCGCTCTTGTCGACGATGGTGCCGCCGATGTAGTAGGGCAGGCCGCAGTTGGCGTACGAGATGTAGCCGGAACGCTCGAATACGACGATCTCGGCCGCCTCATCGAGGCGCCGAAGCCGGGCCGCCGCCGTGGCGCCGCCGGCCACGCCTCCTACGATAACAACTTTCATGGAAGTTCCCTTCTCGCGTTTTCTCTTGCCCGTAGCATAGCAGAGCCTCGCTGCGGGCAGCGTTCTCGCCTCGGCGATTGCCCGTGGCGCGGTGGGTCTTTTTACGGGCAGGTAACGGGCCGGTGGAGAAGCGGCAACGCTTGGATGCAGGGTGGTAACGGGTCGGTAGAGGATGGCGGTACTTCGCCGCAAGTTCGTGTGATGGGTCTATGATGGAGCCATCGAAGGGAGCGAAAACGATGAAAAACCGTCAATGTTGATACGTTTTTGGTACCAAATCGGTGAAATCCCCAAGAAGCAGGTGACGTACCAGCACGCTCGCTCGAAGTTCGACCTAGGGAGGTTATTATGTCAGGTTGTTCTCGTCGACAATTTCTCACAGGAAGCGCTCTTGCCGCGCTGGGAGGCACGCTGGCTCTGGCCGGCTGTGCGCCCATGAGCCATGAAGAGGCTGCGGCCAAGAAGAGGGAGGCCGCTGCCGGCAACGACAAGAACGCCGATGGCGAGGTAACGGCTATCGGCACCGGTATGGGCAAACATGGCGAGTTCACGGTAGAGGTATCGGCCAAAGACGGCGCCATCGATCGCATCACCGTGCTCGATTCCCGTGAGACGCCGGGTATGGGCGATGTGGCCATGGAGAAGATGACCCAAGCGATCATCGACAATCAGACGCTTGCGGTAGACACCATCAGTGGCGCTACGCTTACCTCGACGGCCTTCCTCACCGCCGTGGGCAGCGCCCTGGATGCGATGGGGGAGAGCGCGGACGATTGGAAGAATCGCGAGCCAGCCGCTTGGGTGAGCGACGTTGAGCTCCCGGAAGAGGCGGACGTCGTGGTCATAGGCGCGGGCGGTGCCGGCTTCGCGGCGGCCATTACGGCGGCCAATGAGGCAAGAGCGTCGTGCTTATGGACAAGATGGGCGTCTTCGGCGGCGATACGGCCCTCTCGGGAGGCGAAATGGCGGTGCCCGGCAACTGGATCCAGGTGACGCAGGGCATAGAGGACAGCCCCGAGAACCTCGTGTCCGACATGCTCGTCGGCGGCGACAACAAGGGCGACCCGGAGCTGGTGGCCATCATCGCCAACGGCGCGCTCGATTCCGCCAACTGGCTCACCTACGAGGGCGGCGTCTCCTGGAAGCACGACCTCATGCAGTTCGGCGGTCACAACATCAAGCGCTCCATCATCCCCATCACCCATTCCGGGTCGGAGATGACCACGAAGCTGACCAACCGCGTCAACGGCATGGACGACATCGTGCTCATCGACAACACCAAGGCCGTCGAGCTGGTCACCGACGATGCGGGCGCCGTAACGGGCGTGAAAGTGGAGAATCCCGTGACGGGCGATACGTCCGAGGTGAAATGCAAGGCCGTGGTGCTTGCGACGGGAGGCTTCGGCTCCAATGTCGATATGCGCGTGAAGTACAACCCCGAGATGGACGACAAGATCCTCTCCACCGACTCGGTGGCCGCCCAGGGCGACGGCATCGTGATGGCCGAGAAGATCGGCGCCGACACCATTGATATGGAGTATATCCAGACCTATCCGGTGTGCGATCCCGAAACGGGCGCGCTGCTGTACGTCGGCGACGTGCGCCTGGAGAACCATGGCATCCTCGTGAACAGGGAGGGCGACCGCTTCGTGCAAGAGCTCGATCGCCGCGACGTCATTTCCAACGGCATCAAGAACCAGACCGACGGCGTGGCCTTCCTCCTGTTCGATCAGGCGGCCGCCGATGAGACGGGGCTGCTCAAGCAGCATGCCGACGAGTACGAGAACAGCGAGGCTCGCGGCGTTATCGTGAAAGGCGATACGCTGGAGGACGTGGCGAAGGCCCAAGGCGTCGATGCCGCCGAGCTGCAGAAGACCGTCGAGAAGTGGAACCAGTACTGCGCCGACGGGAAGGATCCGGATTTCGGCTACAGCGCCGAGATGAACGTCATCGGAGACGGCCCTTACTACCTCATGGCCTGCAAGCCCGCCGTGCACTACACCATGGGCGGCCTGCACATCACGCCCGAGGCAGAGGTGCTCACCGTAGAGGGCACGCCTATCGCCGGCCTGTATGCCGCCGGCGAGGTGGCCGGCCACAAGATGGGCACGAACCGTCTGGGCTCTTGCTCTATGACCGACATCTACACCTTCGGCCGCATCGCCGGCAAGAACGCCGCCGACTACGCCGCCTAAAGAGCTGACTGTCCGGTCAGTTCACGATTCGGCCACGGCTGCCCCCGCGTTTCGTGACAGGGGGGCGACCGTGGCCTTTCTGCATCGGCGATGCGTGTAGGCTCAGCGTTGTTAGTCGTGCGCGCGACCTTGTGGCCGGGCGCCTCAACGCGAGTAAGGAGCCATTATGGCAGAGACAAGCCCCTCCTTCACCGTCACCATGAACGACGGGAAGAGCGCCAAACCGGAGCAGCCCGTTCCTGAACCGGCCAGCAAGGATATGACCTGGACTGACGGCAAGCAGACCATCAAATACACCGCCACCGCCGAGATGCTGCCGCTGCACACCGACGACGGCACGCTCATCGGGCACATGTTCGCTCTCTCCTACGTAAGCGATGCGGCCGACAAGTCCGATCGCCCCGTCACCTTCTGCTGGAACGGCGGCCCGGGCGGCTCGTCGGCCATGGTCAACATCGGCGGCTTGGGCCCGCGTCGCGTGCCCATCAATACCATCAAGCAGCTGCCCTGCCCCACGAAGCCCGAGGACAATCCCTACTCGCTTCTGCCCACGACCGACCTGGTGTACCTGGACGCCATGGGCACCGGCTACTCGAAGGTGGCCGAGGGCTACGACCCGAAGAAGGTCTGGGGCGTCGACGGCGACGCTGACGCTTTCATGCGCGGCATCGCCCAGTGGCTCACCATTCACGAGCGTTGGAACACGCCTCTGTATCTGTACGGCGAGTCCTACGGCACCATGCGCAACTCGGTACTCATGCGCGTGCTCGGCGAGCGCGGCATCGCGCTGACCGGCGTCATCGAGCAGTCCACCATTCTCGATTACGCGCCGACGCTTGCGGGCAACGACCTGTACTACATGGGCATGCTGCCGGTCTACGCCGCCACGGCCAACTACTTCGGCAAGGCCGGCGCCGGCGTCGACCAGTTCGAGTGGTTCGACCGCGCCTGGAAGTTCGTCGATGAGAAGTACGGTCGCGCCCTCATCGCGAGCGACTCCATCACTCCGGAAGAGGAGCACGAGCTGGCCGTCGAGATGAGCGAGCTCATCGGGCTTCCGGCCGAGTTCATCGAGGGCAAGCACCTGCGCATCGAGCTGGACACCTTCCGCAAGACCATCATGGCCGACGAGGGCCTGTTCACCGGCCGCTACGATACGCGCTTCACCGAGCCGGCCTACATGGATGTGCAAGGCGACAACGAGTTCTTCGCCGGAGAGGATCCCTCCGGCGACGCCATCATGACGCCGGACCAGTCCGCCTGGATGAAGCTCGTCCAGGAGACGGGCTTCAAGGGCTCGCCGATCAACCTGCTGCTTTCCATGAAGGTGAACGAGGAGTGGAACTGGACGCACCAGGCGCCCGGCACCATGGGCAGCCCCGTGTGCCCGAACACCGCCTACGATATGGGCACGGCCCTGCGTCGCAACCCGTTCTGCCGCGTGCTGTTCTTCGGCGGCATCCACGACGCGGCCACGCCGTTCTGGAACGTGAAGCACTCCATCTCGAAGATGTTCTTGCCCGAGTCCATCACGAGCCGCATCGAGTACAAGGTGCATGAGAACGGGCACATGGCCTACGAGGATCTGCCCACCTTGGAGAAGATGGCACCGGAGCTGGCCGCCTTCTACGAGAAGAGGCACGAGGCGTAAAACGCGCTGTATTGCTTGTGCGGATGCTTGGAACTGCAGATGCATGAAAACGGCCGCCGCCCTTTGAAGGACGGCGGCCGTTCTCTATGGCTCTGCGAAGTGCTTACGGACGCGACAGGCCGTCTACGGGCAGCACGGCACCCGACACGTAGCTGGACATGTCGCTGGCCAGGTACAGGCAGGCACAGGCGATGTCCTCGGGCTCGCCCATGCGACCCAGCGGGATGGACTCGATGAGCGGCTTGATGACCGAGTCGGGCAGCGCGTCCACCATGTCGGTGTGGGTGACGCCCGGGGCCACGGCGTTCACGCGGATCTTGTGCTTGGCCAGCTCGCGGGCGAGCGACAGCGTGAGCCCGTTCACGGCGAACTTGCTCGTGGGATAGGCGAAGCCCGAGGGCTGGCCGTACTTGCCCACCATGGAGCTCGTATTCACGATGGAGCCGCCCTCGCCCTGCTCGATCATGATGCGCGCCGCCGCCTGGGTGCACACGAACACGGCGGTCACGTTGATGGACATGACCTTGTTGAACTCCTCCAAGGTGTAGTCCACGAGTGGCGTGCGGGAACTCACACCGGCGTTGTTGCACAGCACGTCCAAACGGCCGAAGCGGTCGACCACTGAGGCGAAAGCCGCCGCTACGGAATCGGGGTCGGTCAGCGAGGGCGCGATGCCCATGACGTTGTCGGTGAAGCCCTCCTCAGCGAGCTTGGCGAGCGCCGCATCCACGGTCTCTTGACGCGAGCCGGCCAGCGCCACCTTCGCGCCGTTCTTCAGAAACTCGCGAACGATAGTGAACCCGATGCCGCGCGTGCCGCCGGTGACGATAGCCACCTTTCCTTCTACGATGCCCATGGGCGTCCTTTCTCTTGGGTAAACTCGCATAATCATACCGCGGAGGAACCGCCCCGTTGGTTTCGGGGTGGTTACAAAGCGAGGAACTCAGAGCGAAGGCTGGGGCAGAGAGGGGCAAGGGCAGGGGCGGGGCGCAAGTCGGCAGCTGCTAATTCCGCGCCCAGCGCTCGTTCTCGTCGTACCACATGAACAGCTCGTACACGCGAAGGCTGGGGGCGATGAGGTAGGTCTCGGGGGGAAAGCCGAAAGCGGGGCTGTCACCGTTGATGACGGCGGTCCCCAGAAGCATCTCCGGTGTGGCCTGGGTGCGGCGATAGTCAGCGGCGATGCGGGCTGCCTCGTCGGGATGCTCCTCGAGCCAGCACTCGGCCTGGGCTTCCACGTGGCGCATCTCGGCCAGCAGCGCCTCGCGGCGCAGGGCGCGCAGTTCGTCGATGCGGTCGTAGTAATCGATGCGCACTCGCGGCGTGCGGACGCCCTCGGTCACGTAGAGGCGCACGAGCTCCATGGGCATGCGTTGGGCGAGATCGTGCAGGCCGGCGCTGAACTCCTTGGACTTGCGCCACGTGGAACGGGCAAATGCCACTTCAGTGGTAATCATAAGGGCCCCTTTTGTCGTTTCAGCAGTGTTTGAAGCCACGCGCTCACTATAGCACGCGCGTACTCGCGGCGCGAGGGCGATTCTGTGTCGGTTTGCTGGCGATTTCAGGGAAAGGGAGGGTGGTCTGGATGGCGTCCGGCTTTTCAAGCCAAAAACCTGCAGAAAGTCCACCGCCGCGCGACGGGGAGGGTCGTACGCGCGGCGGGGGCGATGGTTGGCGGTTGGTGAAGCGGGCTCACGGGAAGGCGAAATGGACGAATGAGCCTTCCCGTGCTCGCAGGCTGCTATTGAGCGGCGCCGGAGAGCAGCTTCGCCACGTGACGGCCCTCAACGGAGCTGCGGCCGCAGGCCACGCCTACGACATACTCGGGATAGTTACCCGAGAAGAAGCTGCCGGATACGTCACCAGCGGCATACAGGCCCTCGATGACGTTCAGCTCCGGATCGAGCACCTGGCAGTTCTCGTTAATGCGCAGACCGTCGATCGTGGTGAGCAGCGAGCCGCCGAACCAGCAACCGTAGAAGGGGGGCTGGCGGATGGCGGAGAGGCGGTAGGCCTCCTTGCCGAAGTCCTCGTCCACCTGGTTGTCGTAGAAGCCGTTGTAACGCTCCACCTCGGCGAGGAAGTTATCCTTGTCCTGGCCGGTGAAGCCGAGCATGTCGGCCAACTCTTCAATGGTGTCGGCTTTCATGAGGATGCCGGACTCTTGGGAAGCGGCGGTGTACTCGTCGTAGGTCATGCCCATCTCGATGTAGGGCACCACGCGCGAGCAGCCGACGGTTTCGAAGCGCAGCATATCGTCCATCATGTTGCTGTCGTAGACCTGGCACCACACCCCGCCGGGCTGGTAGGTAGCGGCGAAGCAGATGAAGTCGTAGGGGGTGGACTCGTTGGCGAAGCGCTGACCGCGGCGATTCACCTTCATGAAGGGCTGGCTGCCGATGTTCTCTTGGAAGATGCTGCCACGGAACATGGCGCCTTCGCCTTCGCCCTCGTAGCCGGCATCCACGCCAGGAGCCACGGCCCCACGGTCGAAGACCATGGGGGCGGCGTCCTTGTCTTTAGAGGCTCCGGCCCACAGCCCCGCCTTGATGCCGTCGCCTGTGCAAGTGGGATTGAAGCTGGAGGCGGTGCAGCAGGCTACAGCGGAGGGCTGCAGGGCGGTCATCATCACGGGGTTGGCCGCGTAGCCGCCCGTGGCGAGCAGGGTGTTTTTAGCATTGATCTGCTTCATGCCGTCTTTGGTTTCGAAGATAGCGCCCGTCACCTTGCCATCGGCGTGAACAAGCTTCACCATCTTATGCTCGAACAGAATGTCGTGACCTTGGCCGGACAAGCGCTCGGCGATGACGTCGTTGCGCGTGGGCGGGACGTAAGAGGGCTCCCACAGGTGCTGCACATAGGGCACATAGTAGTCGGTACCGCCCGTGGCGTGCTCGGGCGGCATGTCCAGCATGACCTCTTTGCCGGCGTCTTTCATTACCTCGGTCACCCAATCAATGTATTCGGCCGAATCGTCGATCCAACGCTTGATGAGCTTCTGGTTGCACTTGCCGGAGGCGTAGCGCGTCAGCTCGTTCAAGAGCTTCGGCCGGTCGATGGTCACGTTGTTGGCCTTGGCGTAAGCGGTGTCTACGCCGCCGAGGTACTCGCGGGTCTCGGGAACCTGGTTGCTCTTATCGCAGGCAATGAAGTTGAGGCCCAAATCGGCCGCCGCGCCAGCAGCGGCAAGGCCGGCCGTGCCGGCGCCAATGATGAGGAAGTCGGTGTCGAGGGTTTCGACGATGTCGCTCTCGGCGACTTCGGGCTCTGCGCCAAGCCAGTCTTCCGCGACCGCTGCGGCTTCGGGCGTCGCGGCTGCGCCACCAGTTGCTCCGAGGTCTTTCTCGGCCGAAGTCTGGGGCGCGCATCCTGCCAAGCCCATGGCCCCCACGGCGGCCACGGCGCCAAGGCCGAGGAAGTCGCGGCGGTTCATCTTCATCGATTCTTTGCTCATAGTCCCTCCTGTATCGTGGATCTCTCTTGCGTCGACGAGCGGTGTGATTGGCCGACGCAATGCGTCATCATGGAGGAACTGCGCGATAGAGGCCATCGCTTGCGCGCGGTTATTCGAGAAATCACCTCTCTGAGGTGATACCGCTACCAGGGGTTTTCTGAACCTGAGGGAGGCGAGTTGCTATACTTCTCTTTTGAGGAGGGACTCCTGTGGAGTGCGGGTGCGATGACATGAGAGGCTCGGGGAGGGAATCGATGGGAAAGGCGATAACTAAGGACAGCGTATTCGACTCGATGCGCCGTGTTGAGGCGGCGCTCAAGTTGCGCTATATGGGCATTGGGTTTGTCTGGGCGTGGTTGTATTGCACCTATGCAACGTCAGCGGTGTTTCCCTACCGAAGCGGTCAGTCCATCAACTCCGATGAATCATGGCTCCTCTCGGCGGTAGCTGTCGTGCTCGGATTTCTCGTCGGTGGCTTGTTGCTGAGTCGAAGACCGCTCGGGGGCCACTGCTTACGAAGATTTTCCATAGCGGCAGCGCTGCTTTTGGCGGCGGGAACCATTGTTTCGGCTCTGGGCGCATTTGCATTGGGGCTTGCGTGGCTGGGAGGGGCCATGACAGGCGTGGGCTATGCGTTGCTCAGTCTGCTGTGGGCCCGTGCGCTCATGGTGCTGGATGTGGAGGAGCTGGAAGCGGTAGTGCCTCTCTCGTCGCTAGTTATCGTGCCGTGCGTTGTGGTATACCCTCTGCTGGAGGGGGTTGTGGGCGTAGTGGCGACGGCGTCGCTGCCGCTGATGTCCGGCGTCTTGCTTCTCCTTTGCTTGCGTGAGGGGGCTAAACGGTGCGGCGTCGAAGAGGCGGCGTCAGGCGTTGGGGGGATGTCGCCCTACCTCAAGGAAGCTGAAGCGTCGGGCGCCGCTTCAGCTTCGTCAGGTGCCGGCGCGTCTCTATCCCGACGCTTCGGAATTGCAGAATCGTGGGGCTTCTATCTTGGACGCGTCGCGGTTGTTCTCGTGGTGCTGTATCTCGCCATCGGGTGGCAGGCCGCTTTGGCCGATGTCCGCGACAGTATGCATGCGCTCATCGATCTTGATGTCTCCATGCTCATTTCCAGCCTTGCCAGCGTAGCTTTGGGCATTGCCATCGTATTCTTTTCGAGAAGGGTGAGTTTCACGGGGTTGTTCCGCTGGGCGGTTCCGTGCGTGATCATAACGCTTGTACTGCATGGGTCTTCCGGTCTGTGGGCCGGATTTGTCTCCAACGCCATCGGGGATACTCTTGATTCGCTCATTCAGGTGCTGGTGTATTTGTTTGCGATCACTCTTGCCAAGCAAGGAAAGGCGCCTGTGGCCTTGGGCGTGGGGCTTCTCAATGGCTCCGTGCAGCTGGGTGTGCTTTTTGGCAACCTTGCGGGGAGCGCATGCGCTGGTCCCGCCGCGGCGTCTTCTGAGGTTGCCTTTCTGTCGGCGCTCATCTGCCTCGTGGCCCTCGTTGGCATTGTGGCGCCCCAGCGCGAACCGATTGAAGTGCGGCCGATGGCTGAGGCGGGTTCGGATGCGCTTGAGCACTCACTCATGGTGGGGTGCGAACTGCTGCAGAAGAAATTCGGCCTGTCTGATCGCGAGACGGAAATTGCCTTTCTCCTAGCCCGTGGTTACAGTCGTCCCTATATCCGCGAGAAGCTGTTCATCTCCAAGAACACGGTGGCAACGCATATCAGGCACATCTATGGAAAACTCGGCATTCACTCGAAAGAGGAACTTATCGATTTAGCTACCGAGGCGGCAAGGAAATAGAAGGCTCGGAGCTGCCTCTTCTCTCGATGCCTTTACGGAGATGTCTTTGTGGGCGTTTTCTGGGCGCGATGGGCAGGGCGGTGCTTGGTCGTGTGTTGCTTCTAGCCGAACAGCAGATGCAAGAAATCGATGCGCTTCTGCAACCCTTCGTAGATGAAATCGGTGCGGTCGTACATTGAAGGGTTCTCGTCGAGAAAATCGCTGGCCCATTCGGGGAATCCCGCGAGTTTGTCCAGATCGAGCCAAGAGGTGTCGCCTATGAGACGCAGCTGCCGGTCGGCGTCTTCGTAGAAGGGACGCATATTCACCACGAAGGGCGTGTAAGCCAGCTCTCGCGTGGGCACGCGGCACCAGAGGCTC
>UMJI01032991.1_pt1 | contig 10806 bp, 6 predicted proteins | sample 1965991 | NCBI WGS metagenome assembly UMJI01 (sample SAMEA4836140, study PRJEB28245) | human gut metagenome | biome: gut microbiome; material: fecal sample | place: Denmark | collected 2008
TCTTTGTCAAACTGATCGTCGTCATTTTCTGCCTGACGGTGGTGCTGCTGCTCTTCCAGTTTGCCGTGGCGGGCCTTGTGGCGCGGCGCAATCCGCTCCGCCTGCTGCGTGTGATGCTCCCGGCCTATGTCACGGCACTCGGGACGCAGTCGTCGGCCGCGACGATCCCCGTGACGCTCGAACGGACGCTGCGTCTCGGCGTGCGTCCCGAACTGGCGTCGTTCGTCGTCCCGCTCTGCGCCACGATCCACCTGTCGGGATCGATGCTCAAGATCGTGGCATGCGCCCTGGCCGTCGCGATGCTGGCCGGGCTCGACCTCCCCGGTTCGGCCTTCGCCGGCTTCATTCTGCTGCTCGGGGTGACGATGGTGGCGGCTCCCGGGGTGCCGGGCGGGGCCATTATGGCGGCCCTGGGACTGCTGGAGTCGATGCTCGGGTTCGACGAGGCGCTGTGCGGCCTGATGATCGCCACCTACATCGCGATGGACAGCTTCGGCACGGCTGCGAACGTTACGGGTGACGGAGCCGTGGCTGTGATCGTCGATGCCGTGGACCGGCGGATGAAAAGGCGCTCCCCGAAGGGAGAACCCGGCGCCATGCCGGAGCCGTAGTCGGCAAAGGGCCGGAACCTCGAAAGGTTCCGGCCCTTCGTTTTTCGGGTGTTCCGCTTACCCGAGTTCCGGTGCCCTGTCCTGCAGCAACTCCTCCGGGAGGCGGGGCATGGCCCCGTGCTGCGAGCAGACATAGGCCGAGACGGCAACCGCCCGGGCATGGGCCTCGGGAATCGGACAGCCCCGCAGCAGCGAGGCGCAGAACCCCGCCGTGAACGAGTCGCCGGCCCCGACCGTGTCGGCCACCTCGACCTGCGGCGTATGGAGGAACGAGATGCCCCGGTCGTGGAAGACGTAGCTTCCCTGGGTGCCGCAGGTCAGGATGACCTCCTGCAGGGCGTATTGCCGCTTCAGGGCCAGCCCGGCCTCCGTCATGTCCGTCGGTAGTCCGAACATCCGTGACAGGATGACGATCTCCTCATCGTTTATTTTCAGGATGTTGCATCTTTCGAGCGACTCTTCGACCACCTCCCGGTCGTAGAACTGCTGCCGCAGGTTGATGTCGAAAACCCGCAGCGACGTTTCGGGCATGGTGTCGAGGAACCGCTGGATGGTCCGCCTCGAGTCGGGGTTGCGCTGTGCCAGCGATCCGAAACAGATGCAGCGCGTCCTTGCGGCCAGCCGCTGCAGCCCGGCGGTGAAGGGGATGTGGTCCCAGGCGACTTCGGTCCGGATGTCGTAGCACGGGATGCCCTGTGCATCGAGCGAGACCTCCACGGTTCCCGTGGGGTATTCGACCCGGGCCAGGTCGTGATGTAGCCCCCGGGCGTCGAACTCCGCGACGATCCCGTCGCCCAACGGGTCGCGGCCGACGGCACTTACTGCCGTGGCCTCGAACCCGAACTGGGACATGTGGTAGGCGAAATTGGCGGGAGCTCCGCCGATTTTGCGGCCTTCGGGCAGCATGTCCCACAATGCCTCTCCGATGCCGACAACCTGATCGTTTTTCATTTCGTATCTGTTTGAAGTTTACTGGATAACCACAGCAGGTAGAGTGCGCCGCATCCGATGACGGCTACCGAGCCGTTCTGGCTTCCGAGAGCGTCGGAAAGGGCGCCCATCAGCAGCGGAAAGATCGTGCCGCCGATCAGTCCCATGATCATCAGCCCCGAGACCTCGTTCTGCTTGTCGGGCAGGTGGAGCATCGCCCGCGAGAAGATGATCGGGAAGATGTTCGAGTTGCCGAAGCCGAGGAGCGCCACGCAGACGTAGATCGCGGCCTTGCCGTCGAGGCAGAAAAGCCCGGCCGTGGCCAGCAGCATCAGTCCGACGCTGAACAGGAAGAACCTCATCGCCGGAATGCGGGTCAGGATGAGCGATCCCGAGAGGCACCCGAGGGTGCGGAACAGGAAGTAGAGACTCGTGGCGTAGCCTGCATCCGTCAGCTCCATGCCGAGCCGTTCGATGAGCAGTTTCGGTGCGGTCACGTTCGTCCCGACATCGATGCCGACGTGACAGAGGATACCCAGAAAGGCCAGCAGGATGAAGGGCTCGCGGAGCAGGGCGAAACAGGCGCCGAACGTCGAGCTGCGGCGCATCCCGGATGCTTCCGGGAAGCGAGTCAGCGACATGTAGACCAGGGCGATGACGGCGATGGCGGCGAAGACAGGGAAGAGTATGCGCCACGATGCGCAGTGCAGGACGCCCCAGGCCGCGATGAGCGGAGCCACGAACGACGCGATGGCCTTGACGAACTGCCCGAAGGTGAGCGTGCTGGCCAGTCGGTCTCCGGTGACGACGGACGACACCAGCGGGTTGAGTGATACCTGCATGAGCGCATTGCCGATACCGAGCAGCGAGAAGGAGACCATCATCGTCGCGAACGAGTAGTCGATGACCGGTGCGAGCAGGGCGAGGGCCGTGACGGCGACGCTCAGCCGTACGGTCCGGGCCCGGCCGATGCGGTTCATCAGCATGCCCGTCGGTACGGAGCATACGAGGAACCAGAAGAAGACCATCGAGGGACACAGGTTGGCCAGCGTGTCGGACAGGGCGAAATCGTCCTTGATGTAGTTGGTCGCAATGCCTACCGAATCGACGAATCCCATCGTGAAGAAGGTGAGCATCGTCGGGACGAGCAGGCGGAGCGTGCGGGTGTTTCGGGTCATGGTTGCGCGGTGTTATTTCGTTTCCGGCACGATGAGCGGATAGACCGCGAAGTCGGTGATGCGGCAGCGTCCGTTCTCGGCGAAGAACTCGATCCGGTCATAGGGGACCGAGGGGAAGATGTAGTCGGTGATGACGAAGCGGCCGTCGCGCTCGAAACACTCGACCGACGAGCGGTCGAGCAGCAGGCGGAGCGAAAGCGAGCCGTCGGCAGCGGCCGGGGCGTAGGTCTCCCGTTCGAATCCTGCCTTTTGCGGTGCTCCGTCGCGGGCGATCGTCACGATCGAACGGGCCATGGGATCCCGGCTGTAATCGACCTGCCCGCTCCGGGAGAAGTCGAGGACGAACTCTCCGGAGTTCCTGTCGTAACGGACGACAAGCTCCTCGCCCTTGCCGTTCGTGAGCCGGAACCCGGCCGCTGCGGCCTCGATGTCGCGGAAGGTCATGACCAGTTCGCAGAGCCCCTCTCCGGGAAGCGGGAACTCTTTCCGGCCGGCGACTTCGAACTTCGGCTTTTTCAGCGCTTCGCGGCCGCGCAGCGCTTCCATTTCGGGGGCCGGTTCGGCGGCCAGGTAGACGGTTCCCTCATGGGTGTAGAGGCTCAGGTCGCGCGGTACGGACTGGATGCCCCGTATGCGGACGGGATTCTGCGGGTCCTGATAGGGCCATCCGGCGAGCCATGCCAGCAGTACGCGCCGGTTTTCCGGGGCGTTGTCCCATGTGACGGCGGCGTAGTGGTTGCGTCCCTTGTCGAGCCAGCGGGTCAGGTCGGAGGGTGTCTCGCAGCGGAATTCCCGGCCGTCGAACGTGCCGATGAAATACTGCGTGCCGCCCGACCGCAGTGTGTTCGAGTAGTTGTTCGAAAGCAGCACCCAGCGGGTGTTGTCCGGGTCTCCGTCTACGGGCAGCTCGAACAGGTCGGGACACTCCCAGATCCCGTCGTGGACGCCGTATCCGGCGCCGAAGTCGCTCTCGTGTTTCCACTGCTTGAGGTCTGGCGAGGAGTAGATCTCCATGTGGTTGCCGACGGCGAGGATCATGTTCCAGTGTTTGCCCGGGGCATACCAGAAGACCTTCGGGTCGCGGCAGTCGCCCAGTTGCGAGGCGACGACCGGGTTGCCTTCGTATTTGGTGAAACTCTTCCCGCCGTCGGTCGAGTAGGCCATCGACTGCTGCTGGTAGCGTCCCGCCGAGGTGTAGAATGCCAGGACGGCCCCCTTGCCGAAACCAGCCGTGTTGTCGTGATCGACTACGGCCGAGCCGGAGAAGATGGTTCCCAACTCGTCGGGGCACAATGCGTCGCCGTGGTGCTCCCACGTCACCAGGTCGCGGCTCGTGGCCGATCCCCAGTGCATGTTCCCCCACATGGCGCCGTAGGGGTTGTGCTGGTAGAAGAGGTGCCAGACGCCGTCCAGATAGAACATGCCGTTGGGGTCGTTCATCCATCCGTAGGCCGGGGCGAAGTGGTAGGCCGGGCGGTAGCGCTCGTCGGGCAGGTCGTATCGGTCGGCGGTGTATATGCGGCTCCAGGCGAGCGCGTTGCGGTGGTGGTTCAGCACCCGGATCCGGTCGGCGCCCGGATAGTCCGAGACCCGCAGGGGCATGTAGTAGTCCACCTCGAACTGTGCGAGACGGATGTGCAGTCGCTGGAGGACCTCGTCTGCTGCGAGGATCTCGACCGGGACCTCGGGCGCAGCCTCCTCGATCGGAAGCATCAGCCAGGCGGCCGGGTGTTCGACGGGAATCTCCGTAGTCCGTTTGTCGGGATGTTCGATCCGGAGCGGGTCGCCCGCGGCGGCCGTCCCCGTGAAGAGGACGGCGGCGAGGGCCGCGGCGATGAAGTGTTGGGCGGATTTCATGATCGGTTCTTGTTTTTGGGTGATGTTCTTTGGTTTCGGTTCGGTTAGTTGTAGTGCGGGTTCTGCGTGTAGAGTCCCGGTACATAGTTCATCTGCGGGAACGGAATGGGAATGTACTCGTGCGTGCCCTTTTCGAAGTGGGCCGTTTGGTAGTAGCTCACATATCCGCCGCCGTCGTAGTAGGTGTCGTTGCCGGCGTCGTCGCGGAAGTCACCCGGTTCGGGATTCTCCCAGTATTCGGTCCGGTAGAACTCGTTCAGCACGTCGGCTGCCGTACCCCAGCGGACCAGGTCGAAGAATCGCTGGTGCTCCATTGCCAGCTCCAGACGACGCTCGAAGCGCACGGCCTGCCGGGCGTATTCCTGCGTCCAGCCGCTCTCGGGATAGGTCGAAATTTCGCAAAAATCTTCCGCATAATCAATACGTGCCATCGAATTTTTTGCACGGGTGCGGATTTCGTTGATCAGCGTGCGGGCCTCCTCGAGATTCTCGTTCAGTTCGATAAGTGCTTCGGCGCGGATGAGCATGATGTCGGCATAGCGCAGTACGATCTCGTTCATGCCGAATGCCTGCCAGGGCTCGTCGTAGGTGACGTAGGGCGACCCTACGGGGCAGCACTGCTTCATGGAGCTGTACCAGCCGTAGCAGCCCGGCGTGCGCGAGTTGGCATAGGTGAAGATGATCTCCTTGTCGTACTTGTACGGGAAACCGCGCATGGCCACGGTGTGGAAGAGACGGGGATCGACCTTCTGGGTTCTGTACGCTCGGGTCGGGGTTCGGGATCCAGCGGCTGTCGTTGAAGTCGTCGAACATCGGAAGTCCGTTGCGGGTCTTGAAGGCATTGACCAGATTCTGCGAGGGCTTCAGGAAGTCGTGCCCGCCCGGGAATAGCACGGCTGGACAGTTGAGGATGTTGCTCCAGTTCGCACGTCCGTAGATCGTTCCGTCGGCCGTCTTGGTCGAGTGCTGCACGGCAAAGATCGATTCGCAGCCGTTGGGGTTTTCCGGCAGGAAGTTGTCCGAGAAGTCGGGTTCCAGACGGTACTCCGTGGCGCTTTTCACGTAGTCGGTGTAGGTGATCACGTGGCGCAGCGCCTGCTGGTCTACCGTTCCGGTGAACTGATGGTTTTCGTCCTGCGGGAAGGCCCGGTAGAGCCATACTTTGGCCAGATAGGCTGCCGCTGCGGTTTTGCTGACCCGGGCCTTGTCTGCAGGATACATGTCGAGGGTGTTGTAGGCCGCCTCGAAATCCTCGGTGATCCGGTTCCAGAACTCCTCTTCGGTCAGGTCGCGGTTGCCCACCTGCTCCTGGGTCTGTTCGGCATGGGCCACCTCGTCGATGTAGGGCACGTAGCGGAAGACGGTCTTCAGCTTGAAGTAGAAGTGCGCCCGCAGGAAGCGCATCTCGGCCAGACGGGCCGCTTTCTGCGGATAGGTCGCCTCATCGGCGTTCTGCACCGCGATGATGGCTTGGTTCACGCGGGAGATCACGCAGTAGAGACGGTACCACATGCCGTCGATGTTGCCCGTCGTGGAGAGCAGCGAGGTGCAGACCTCCATGTCGTGGTATCCCTGGTTGTCGGATTCGTTCATGCCGCCCTTGTAGGCGTCGTCCGAGCGGACGTCGCCGTAGGGCCAGAGGTTGAGCGGGCAGTCCCAGTAGTCGTCGCCCAGCGCCGAGTAGGCGGCGATGCACATCTCCTCGGGGTGCGACATGGCGTAGTCGCCGTCGATGACGCCCGACAGTTTTACGTCCAGGAAGTCTTCGCACGAGCTGCTTGCGCAGAGCACCGTGCATGCGATGGCCAAACTTGTTATGAATCGTTTCATTTCAGTGCGTTTTAGGTTAGAATGTCAGTTGGATGCCGCCCGTTACGGAGGTGGGGATCGGATAGCTCCATCCCGGAATCTCGGGGTCTACGCCCGTGAAGTCCCGGCTCTTGATCGTCAGCAAGTTCTGCCCGCTTATGTAGATCCGGACCTTGTCCAGCATGATCTTCGAGGTCAGCTCGTGGGGCAGCGTGTAGCCGATCTGCAGGTTGCGCAGCTTGAGGTAGCTGCCGTTTTCGATGAAGTAGGTAGAGAAGCGGCCTTCGTCGCCGTTGTTGATCGTCGAGACGGCGGGAATCGTCGATCCCGGATTCTGCGGCGTCCAGGCGTCGAGCAGACGGGCTCCCTTGTTGCCGCCCACGTCGTTCACGCCCCAGAAGTCGGTCTGGTATTTGGCCACGTTCTCCACATCGACTCCGGCCACGCCCTGCCAGAACATCGAGAAGTCGAAGCCTTTGTAGGCCATCGAGAGGTTGATGCCGTACGAGAAGTCGGGTACGGGATCGTAGATCCACGTGCGGTCCCAGGCGTCGATCTCGCCGTCGGGCACCCCGTCAGGCCCCGAGAAGTCCCGGAAACGGATGCCTCCGAGCCTTTTTCCCGGCTGGTTCGAGGCGTCGAGCTGCTCCTGCGAGGTGAACAGCCCGTCGGCCACGTAGCCCACGCGGGCTCCGTAGGGGTGTCCGATGAGCAGTTCCGTGTTGGTGTGTTCGTAGGATCCTGTGGCGGTCGAGGGGATGTAGGTGACTTCGCTGCGGAAGAAGTCGAGGTTGGCCGACAGGTCGAGGTAGAATCCGCTCCGGGCCGTGTAGCGGTATCCGAGCAGGAACTCCATGCCTTTGGTCTTCATCGCCGGGCCGTTGAGCCACGTGTAGCCGCCCTCACCTACCGAACCCAGGTAGCCGGGCTGGATGAGCATGTCGTCGATCTTCTTGATGTAGCCGTCGATCGTTCCGTAGAGCGAACCGTCGAGCAGCGTGAAGTCCAGGCCGATGTCGGTCTGCGTCGTGGTCTCCCACTTCAGGTCGAGGCCGCCGGTCTGCGAGAGGCGGAACCCCGAGGGGTAGATGCCCGAACCGACTCCGTAGATGTCGTAGGCCGTAGAGGTCAGGCGGTCCGAGCCGTAGTCGGCGATGTAGGTCGAGTAGCGGGCCGAGTTGCTGATGCCCTGGTTGCCGGTCTGTCCCCACGATGCGCGGATCTTCAGGTCGTCGATCCACTTCACCTCCTGCATGAACTCCTCGCCCGAGATGCGCCAGCCGAGGGTTGCGGCGGGGAATACGGCCCATTTGTTGTTCTCGGCGAAACGCGACGAGCCGTCGCGGCGGATCGTGAACGATGCCAGGTAGCGGCCGTCGTAGTTGTAGTCGATCTTGCCGAAGAGCGACACCAGCGAGTAGCCTTCGCTGTTTCCCGAGAACTTCATCGTGCCGGTGCCGGCGTCGGGCCACATGTAGTCGGGATCCTCGAGCGCGAAGTCCTGGCGGTTGCCGCTGAAGTAGATCCGGCGCTGGTGGTAGAGCTCCATACCGCCCAGGATCGAGAAGTTGTGCCGGTCGGCGAGCGTGAAGTCGTAGTTTATGGTGTTCGACCAGTTCCACTTCGTGTCGTTCGTCTGGTCGAGCGTCACGGAGGTGGGATTGCCTTCCTTCTTTTCGAACTTGTAGTAGTGGTTCAGCGTCCGTTTGTAATAGGTGTCGAAGTCGATGCCGAAGTTCGACCGGATAAGCAGTCCCTTGACCGGCTTGATGTCGATATAGGCGTTTCCGAATACGCGCCAGATGTGTGCGCGGTTCTCCTTGCCGTCGGTCAGCTCCCGGAGCGGGTTGTCTCGGTCGGGCATGCCGCCGATGCAGCCGCCCCAGCTGCCGTCCTCACCGTGGACGGGAAGAATGGGTTGCATCTTCAGGGCACGTTCGGTGAGGCTGCCCGGTGCATCGACCTGCGTGGTGTAGCTCGTGGTAAAGTTTTCTCCGATAACGACGATGTCTTTAAAGAGGTTGAACGATGAATTCATGCGTGCCGACACGGAGTTGAAATCCGTGTACTTGAGGATACCTTCCGTATCCTTGTATCCGACCGAGAAGAGGTAGTTGCCGCGTTCGGTGCCGTTGCTCACCGAGATGTCGTAGCGCTGGGTGAAGCCTGTGCGCGAGATGGCGTCGAACCAGTCGGTGTCGGCCGGACGAAGGGTCTTGTTGGTGTCCAGATAGCCGTCGTGCCAGCCCAGCGAGACGCCGTAGAGTTCCGGGTTGTCGAAATCGCCGTTCCAGTCGAACGTATAGCCGTAATTGGTGATGTTGGGATCCTTGCGGTCGTTCATGTTGGCCTGGAAGAGCACCTTGCCGTAGCCCTCGGTGTCGAGCATGTCCATCTTAGTCGTGTAGAACGAGGCGGTGAGCGAGGTGTTGAACTCCACCTTGAGCTTGCCCTGCTGGCCGTGCTTGGTCGTGATGATGATCACGCCGTTTGCGGCCCGCGAGCCGTAGATCGAGGCCGAAGCCGCGTCCTTGAGTACCTGGATCGATTCGATGTCGTTTGCGTTGAGCGAGTTGAGCGACGACTGCGTGGGGACTCCGTCGATCACGAACAGCGGGTCCTTGGTCGAGTTGATCGACCCGATGCCGCGGATGCGGATCGTGCCGATTCCCGAGGGACTTCCGTCCGCCGTGATGGTCATGCCGGGGATGCGGCCCTGCAGTGCGCGCATCGGGTCGGTGTCGGGCAGGGCCTTCATCTCGGCTACATTGACGATGCTGATGGCCCCCGTCAGGTCGGCCTTGCGCTGGGTGCTGTAGCCGGTTACGACCACCTCGTCGAGCGACTGTGTATCTTCCTGCAGGAGCACCTGCATCTCGGGTCGGGTTTTCAGCTTCTGGGGGACGTATCCCAGGAAGGTGACTTCGATCTCTGCGCCGGAAGCCGTTTCGATGGCGAAGCGGCCGTCTACCCCCGTACTTGTGCCGTTGGAGGTTCCGCTTTCGACGATGGCGGCTCCGATGATGGGCTGCTTGTCGGAGGCCGAGAGGACGATGCCTCTGACGACCTGCCGTTGGGCGATTGCTTCCGGGACGACCAGAAACAGCAATGCCGCCAGACAGCATAGGAATGAGGTTCGTTTCATGATGGTTGGTAGGTTTAAGGTTGTGTGGTTGGTGTGGTGACTGCCCCGGTGGGGCTCGGTCAATACAAATTTAGCGGGACGGTCTCCTTTTCCGTGTAACACATGTTTCATTTGGTGGTACTCCGGTTACCGGGTAACATGCGTCGCATGCCGTGCAACCGGCACGAAATCAAAGGCCCTCTCCGCGACGGAGAGGGCCTTCGTTTGTGTGGCAGATCCGTTCTATTCCCCGGTATATTCGGAGGGCGTTTTGCCGTAAAGGGCCTTGAAGCACTTGCTGAAGTAGGAAGGCGAGGTGAACCCGGTGCGGTAGGTGATTTCGCTGACGGTCCATTGCCGCTGTTCCAACAGGGCGAGCGCCTTGTTCAGCCGGAAGTTCCGGATCAGTTCCGAGGGGGCCGTACCGAAGAGCTCCTTGGTCTTGCGGTAGAGGTGTACGCGCGAGAGGTTCAGCTCCCGGCTGAGATCGGCCGTCGAGAAGCTGCTGTTCGCGGCCTGCTTTTCGAGCAGTTCGAGCAACCGGGTCCTGAACTGTTCGTCGAATCCGACGATCTGACCCACCTCGGATGGCGGGAGGTAGTTCCCCTCCTGGATCCGCGAACCGAGGCTGCGTCGCATCCGCTCCCGGTCGTCGAGCAATGTGACGATCTGCATGTGGAGCAGGTCGATGTTGAACGGTTTCTGGATGTAGGCGTCGGCACCTTGGGCCATGCCCTGCAACTGGTTCTGTTCTCCGCACAATGCCGTCAGCAGAATGACCGGCAAGTGGCTCAGGCGCTGGTCGTTCCGGATTTCGCGCGTCATCTCCAGCCCGTCCATGTCGGGCATCATGACGTCGCTGACGACCAGTGAGACCTTCGGGTCGAGCCGCAGCAGGCGCAGGGCCTCCGCCCCGTTGGTGGCCGTTTCGATGGGAAAGCTCCTGCCCAGTTCCCTCCGGAGGTATTCGCGGATGTCGGCGTTGTCCTCGACGATGAGCAGTTTTTCGCTGCGCCGTTGCTGCAGCTTGGCCGAGACCAGCGAACCGTCGGATCTGCCTTTTGCCTCCCGGAGTGCGGAGGGGGACTCCTTGATTACGGTCCGGTCGGCCAGGTAGGCCGTTCCCCGTTGCAGACGGAGCCGCATGCGCGTCCCTCCTTCCGGCCGGTTTTCGGCCGAGATCTTTCCGTGGTGCAGCTCCGTGATTTCGCGGCACAGGTGCAGCCCGACCCCGGTGCCGGGGTTGCGGTCGTCCGTGAAGAACCGTTTGAAGATGTGCGGCAGCCGTTCCGGCGGG
>UMJI01029616.1_pt1 | contig 10805 bp, 5 predicted proteins | sample 1965991 | NCBI WGS metagenome assembly UMJI01 (sample SAMEA4836140, study PRJEB28245) | human gut metagenome | biome: gut microbiome; material: fecal sample | place: Denmark | collected 2008
CGGCAACTGATCCCGGAACGCACGGTGAAACCGTTACTTAACAGCTAACTCCGCAGGCGGCTTTGCCAGTATGTTGTGCACCGGAATAACGCTTACAATTGCATTTACCAGCATAATTGCCGCTATCAACGTTATCGCGCCCCACCATGGAAAGCTTAGATTCATTCCAAGGGATGGCACGGATGCGGCGAACTTCATAACACCTGTCGTGACCACAACCCCGGGAAGTGTCGTATAGCAATTGATCAGCAGCATTTCAAGTATAAAAGAACGGATAATACTTGCCTTGGAAATTCCAAGCAGGCGATACACCGTCAACTCCTCCATTCGTGATGATGCATTGGAGCGGATCGTATAATAAATGATCAACACAGACAAGATGACAGCAATCATTGCAAACAATGCCTTGCTTCTCGTCTTGTCTTTCATTTTGTTCCGATAGGCTTTCACTTGTTGCTCTGCCGGAATCGTCACTTTGACCCGAAACATTTTTTGATACGGTTTCAGTTCACTTTGCAATTGCTTTACCAGCTCTTCCCGCTGCTCCAAATCATCAACATAATACTTTATCTTCTGCATTCCCACTGCCAACTGGTCTGCTAACTGCTTACCGGCGGCATCTGTCAAAACATAATCAACATCACAGGAATTGTCAAATCCACCCACTACAATGTAATTTTCTCCTGCATTACTAACCGGTTCCTCTTCGTAAGACACGGAACTATTACCAAGCTGTTGCACCGGATATTCTTTCTGGTTTCCCTGAAATTCCTGATAACTTTTGATCTGATCATATTTTGACTGCGGAACCAGCATCTGATCATCCTGCAAGGTTACATTATCGTACTTACCCGGATACAGCTTCTGCAGCTCTGATAATGACATGACCGAATAGGAACTCGCAACCATTCCAAGCAGCTTTGATTGACTACAGTAAATGGACGCCTCGTTGTTGCCACTAATGCCAACTACCGTCAGATCTTTGCTGAATGTGTTAATAGAAAGTGTCTCTCCTAACAACTCCTTTGCGGACGCATATTGACCGGAAATAGCCGTGTCACTTTTCAAGAAACGATCCGCAACCAGCTTATCGATAACAATCTCATCCGATTTCTTTGGAAGCCGTCCATATAACAGATCTTTCTTCGTAACTTTCGATATGTCCACATAGGAAAAGTCGCGGATCACCTGGCTGCTCCCCCGCATCTGATATAACGTATCTGCCTGTATCACCAGGTCACGCGCTGCATCGTAAAACATCATATCCTTACGTTTCCCTTTCGAAAGCACCTTATTATAACACTCCTGCATGGTATCACCAACGGCATATTCTTCTGCCGGAGAAGCCAGTTTCATCTCCACCTGTACATAATGTGAATCATCCTTCACAATCTCTTCCCGATGCACCGTAACTGCTGTGATCAAGTCCGATATCGTCAGCGAAAGCATGATTGCTGTTATTAAAAGGATGACAACGATAAATGCCTGCTTTTTCCCCAACAACTTCAAATTTTCTAGCGTCATTCGCCAGGTTGCTTTCCAGGACAACCCGGATTTTTTACTCATTTCCAATGGAGGTAATTCATATGAGAAGTTCTCAACATCTTCCATCTCCAGTTTTGGTCTTGGCTCATCAAAGATTTCACATCCGGCTTCTTCCCCCGCAAAGATCACATCACTTGCCATGTCACTCCGAATATAAAGTTTCCCACTTTTCCATGCCATTTTTAATCGAATAGGTTCCTCTTTGCTGTCCGCATTTTGGTACACTTCAATTTCATTTTCATCGCTTTGCATGGCCTGACATGTGAGCTCCGGCAAATAAATATTACCATCGTCCGATCGTTCATAACTGCTGCCAGAATGATTATCGTAATCTTTTGTAATCTCTCCATCCTTGATTTCTAGAATACGATCCGCAAAAAACTCAGCAATACGGCGCTCATGCGATACTAAAATAACCAGACATTCCTTGGAAATCGCACGCAATATACTCATTGTACGTATTGTATTTTCCTCGTCCAGATTGCCGGTCGGCTCATCTGCCAATATGATCTGCGGTGATTTCACAAGTGCCCGGGCAATAGATACCCTCTGCTGCTGTCCACCCGACAATTTGGATACCAGCTTCTTTTTGTAACGGCCTATGCCAAGCTGCTCCAATACATACGATACTCTCTCATCTTTTTCCTCATCCGTCAGATCATAATGACTAAGTGCAAGCTTTACATTATAAGCAACCGTGTAATCCTGCAACAAATAATAATTTTGGAAAATATAGCCAAATTTTTCACAACGCAAATGCTCAATTTTCTTTGGCTCGTACTTCTTTAATATCGTTTCGTCTACGGTAAGTGTTCCTCCCTGAAACACATCCAATCCACCAACGGTATTTAATAACGTGGTTTTTCCGGAACCGCTTTCCCCCAAAATACATACCAAACCTGTCTGTGGCAGCTCCAATGTAATATCATTCAATACATGAATCTCACTTCGTTTACCGCGGTTAAAATATTTCTGTAAATGTTCTATCTTGATCATTCGCTCACCTTCCCTTTTAACAAATGATTAAACGCTGCTACCATCACCATCGCAGCCACATAATTGTACATAAAGTACGCTAGGTACCCGGACCATTCATAATAGTAGAGCATAGCACGCAGCGCCGGCACAAAGATTCCAACTACATTCATCACTACCGCGACCACGATAATAGCAGTAATACTGTATCGACGCATCTCCATATAATTGATCTTGCCGATCAATTTTGTGGACATACCCATGAATTTTAAGATTTTCTGGTCTTTGATCTGAATCTTAAATATAGAACGTAAGATCAATATCTCAGCAGCCATCATCACTAATAGTATTGCCACTGCAACGCCGATCGTCCTTAAACGTTCCTGTACCAGATCTGAATCGTATTCATCTGCACCAAAACGCAGTGTACTCACAGCCTCATACCCGGCTTTATCCAATGCCTTTAACACATGATCCATTTTGGCGTAACTTGTAATATATACCGATGCCTGCCTGCTGTCGGTGCGATAATACTTCTCATAAATATTCTGAGAAACCTCTGCAAAATTTGCCCCACAGCCATTTATCTTCTCACCGGTTTCTACGTTCTCGATCTGTTTGACATCCTTGCTTTTCATATCCTTGTCATACTGATCAATATGCAATAAACCGGACTGATCTAAAAGAGTCAAGTCATTATCTTCTGCCCGATACACCGCTGCTTCATATGCACCTGATACACAAAGTTCGTTATCCTTCTTCACGATATCGCCAACAATCGGCCACAATGTTGCCTGTCCCTGATATTTGCCAAGTTGTTGATTATAGGCATATTCATAGAATACTTTGCCACCGGTTACGGTACTTTGCAGCATTGTACATATCTCCGGCGAAAAGTACACCTGTTTATCCTTATTTTTTAACAGTCCGCTTACTTTCATCTTCCGCTGTATATAATTCTCCGTTGATGACCAAAGCACATCGCTTGTATAGAAAAATGTAATCGTATCACCAACCTTATATTTTCCCCGATCGTACAGTACAACTTCATCGATCTTCTTTGGCAGACTGCCCTTTGCGAGATCCGATTTCTTTAAGCAGGAAGACGATCGCATGTATTGATTTTTCTTGACGTATTCAACGTTCTGCGAGTCATACAGCCCCCCTTCATTGCTCGTACTCATCCTATTATAGCCGTACTCCTGTCTATAATCTTTTCCTTCCTCAAAATAATAATTGACGTCATTCACAATATCGTACTGATCCACCGAAACGACGTGCTTCATTTTGGTGAGTTGGTCAATATCTTTTTTCGTCATAAACTTTTGATCTTTACGTCTAATTGAAATGCGCTTATCGTCTTTGCGCGCAAAAGATGTTGCTGAATACTTTTTGGTGTAAATATCATCTGCATTCATTAGCAACTGCCCGATAAATAAAAACGATACGATAGCAGCAGCTAAGAAAAATCCCATAAACAATGCGATTTTTTCCGGCTGTCTCACTGCATTCATTCGCACAAAGATCCGCCCTATGGTACAATCGCGAAGTCGTTCCTCATTGTTTTCAGACTTTTTACCGGCTGTCGTTTTCTCGTTGTTGTCCACATTCTCGGACATCTCCGATTTCTGATCTGTGTCCATATTTTCGGATACTTCCAACTTCTGATCCGTGTCCGTATTTTCGGATACTTCTGACTTCTGATCTGTGTCCGTATTTTCGGATACTTCTGACTTCTGATTCGTGTCCATATTTTCGGATACGTCCAAGATCAATGATCCATCATGCAATCGCACTTTTCTGGTAACATATTTTTCTACCTGTTCATAATTGTGAGTTACCATTATAACCAAATGGTCTTGCGAAAGATCTCGAAGCAATTTCACGATCTGCGCTCCGGTTTCACTGTCCAAGTTACCGGTTGGCTCATCCGCCACAATAATATCCGTATCCTTTGCCAACGCACGAGCAATCGACAATCTCTGCTTTTGACCACTGGACAACTTAGACGCACGCTGGTCTCTCTGTGCACTCAGGCCTACCCGTTCCAAATAATGAATTGCCTTGTCTCCAGCTTCTTTCTCTGGCACTCCCATGATCAAAAGTGCACTGACAATATTTTCTTTGGCGGTATAATGACCGATCAAACTATAATCTTGAAAAACAAAGCCGATCTTAGTACGACGATATTCTTCCCAGTCATCTTCATCATACTGAAATGTCGGCTGTCCATCCACATAAAGCTCCCCATCATCAAACGAATCCATACCGCTGATGATCCTAAGCAATGTTGACTTTCCGCTGCCGCTTTCCCCTGTGATCGCAACAAATTCACCCATGCGAAACTCCAGATTGATACCCTGCAATGCCTGTGTCACTGCTGTTTCGGAATAATAATACTTCGAAATATTTTGCAACTTAATTCTTACTTGCTGCATATTTCCCTCCTTTTTCACGTTGTACATACTTTGACTCCCAACATACTTTGACTCCCAAAAAAGCATATCATAAAAAAAGAGGCGAATCTTCCTGGAAAATTCTACCTCTACTAATATATTTTTTTCCGATTTCTGGAAATTTTAATGCAACATTCTATAATTATTGCTGTAATTTCACGTCCTGTCTTTGTTAATGAAACGCATCTGTCCTGCCTCTTCTCCATAACGCTTTGCAACAACTTCCAATCCCTGCAAATGACGACATTCGGAACATAAATTCCCGAAATCCAACGGCTTACCGCAGATCTGACAATACACCTGCGACACTGTTTTGCCATCTGTATTTTTGTACTGAATACGACCTTCACGGATCCATGCGCGTACCTTCGCATTGGAAATGCCAAAATGGTCAGCCACCTGAGATTCGTTCACATCATTTTTACGAATATAATCTTTCACTTCATTAAACAGATTCATTTCCATGCATGCCGGACATATATCTTTATTATATTCAGGATGTAATCTGCGTCCACACTGCTTACAGCTCTTTATCTCCGAATCTCCAAAACGATTTCTATCTACGATCATATTTTCCCTCCTCTTCTCATATTACTGCAGCTGCCTTTATTCATAAAGCCGGCTGCCACGAACTTTCTGCTCTTATAAGAATAGCACTCTACGAAAATACCGTCAAGAAAAGATACGATCGAACCAGACTTCGTAAATTTGGAACATTGCTTGTCCAAGACCATCACGGATCCAAATAATCCCCCAAATTGCTATTTATTGTTGGAACAGGCTGTGGCGTTGTTGTGTTCTTACGTTTCGAGCTGCTGTCTGTTCCCTTATTTGAGGAAGAAGAATCGCTGTCTGTCCCGGCATTCCCGGTTGACGAATTCTTGGTCTGCGTATCATCATTCGACTGGTTATACTGCAGATTGGAAATCTGTTCACTATCCATATCATAAACATAACTTCCACTCACATCTACGCCATCTTCTGCTTCTGCCGCAAAATCAATCGTTAGCCTGCTCCCATTTTGTTCCGCGAGCTTGTACACCGCAATTGCTCCACTTTTAAACTGAATCTGTGTGTCATTATATTTGGCAAAGATACTGCTGAGAATATCATTACCGTCTTCCTGCCGGTACAGTTCCGTAGCTTTATCAACATCATACAGCACAAATGTCTGTGCTTTGGTGCCATTATAGATCAATACTGCATATCGTCCGGTCGAAGCATCAGATTGCGGCACCCACTTCAACTCGCAAAAATATCCCTTGACCTCGTTCATCTTTTTCTTGTTTTGTGACATCATGATCTGACCGATTTCCGGACTTCCAGTCGTGTCAGTGGTCGTCTGCACGCGCATACACTCGTTGCCATCGGCATCTTCCAAAGTCTCTGTCTTGCTGACGCCCGCTTCCTCTGTTCCCTGTGACGCCCTTCTATGCTGATTCAATTCATCAGACGATAATTTCTTTGCCAGGAACTTTGTTGCATCGCTGTCCCAAATATAGTACAGCTTTCCATCGGAGAGCTGCATATAAAACAAGTCCTTCACGTCCGATTCCTGACTCGGCTTCACAGACTGCATCGATGCCGCCTGTTCCCCATATACCGCCTCTGAGACGATCTGCAAACCGGTCTCCTGCATCTGAAACATTACGTACACATACGTCCGCAAGTTCTTAACCTGTTTTGCCGATGCCGGCGTGACGTTCTCGTTGCCCTTGCTTGACGCTGTTGTCTTAGCACTTTCGTCAGTCTTGCCAGCCGGTGTCGGTGTGACGTTCTCGTTGCCCTTGCTTGACGATGTTTTTGACTTGCTATCCGTTTTGTTGGACAGCAATCTCCCGATCTGCTTTTGCTCTGTTGCATCCCACGCTCTCTGCTGTCCCAAAAGCAGTTCTTGAATCCCATCATTATTATAGTCACCGGTCTGCAGTTTCAATCCCTCCGGGAAATAAAGCGTATCCTTCGCAATCCCCTGCTCTCGAAACACTTTCTGCAGGTCAACAACTGCCAATTCACTGCCTGCTGCATCCGCAAGCTGCAGCTCATAACTGTTTGCCAGGATCCTGCCGTTGGCTTCATTACGCTTATGCCGCAAGGAAACTGTCTGTTTCAGTCCACTTGGCGACAATACATCTGTCTGCGAAATGATGAGATTCGTTTTCCTCGTGTCCTTATTTGCGGACAGTTTCTCACTCCCGGCATTCCACGTTCCTCCCGCCCATACATTTTGAACCGGACGCAACAAAAAAAGCCAGAAAAACATCAAAAGCAAAAGGATCACACCGGTCATTTTATAACGCATTCGGTCGGATCCCTGATGCAGCAAACGCTGCGACCGTCTCTCTAAGTCTGTTTCAAAGCTTGCACACGCAGTAAATGGCACACGGCTTTCCTGCGGTACAATGTTCAAAATCCCTTGTATATACGCATTCTTGTCTGCCGCACTGCATCCGTCCACGGCACATTCATCGCACGCCATCTGCTCATCCCGTCTAACCAAAAATACGGCAGCCCATACGCAAGGATCGTACCAATGCAAAAGCAGCGCCGCTACATAAAACGCATTCCAAAGATTGCTTCTGCGAGCACGTCGACACTCCATATGTGCTAATGTATATTTCGCCTCCTGCACATTCATCGTTTCCGGCAAAAACACACGATTCACGAACAGACCTGTCATGACCGGCAATTCGACCGCTGACTGGTACAAAGTACCCTCCAGTCGTTTTTCCCGCATACGGATCGCGGAACGCACCTTTCCCGCCCGAATCACCAAAAGAACTACCAATAACAGCATTCCTGCAAAGTATCCTATCGCCATGATCCGATAGAGAGACGTTACTTGTATGTTCGCTTGCCATACATCGCGCAGACTGCGAAGCAGTCCGCCATGCTGCGCATCGATATCAAGTCCTACATCTGCTAAAAATCGATGGTAACTGCGATTCCACGGCGGAACAATACTAAACGTACTGGAAATCTGGATCGGACACACGATCCGCAAAAAATACAACCGCCACAGCCATACCATATATTTCTTTGGCAGACCACTTATAACCACACGCAAAAACAGCAGCGGCAGGAACAAACTCACAGCCGCCGCTTCCATTGCGATCACAATATAAAAAAAACGATACAAAAAAGCAAAGCCAGCGCTTTGCTTTGCAAGAATTGCTAAAGCTATTCTTGGCGATGTCGCGCTACACAACAGCAATTTCATATCAATTAAAATATCCAAGTGCATTACTATGCCTCCGCATTCACCTTCATTTTTTGCCCAATTACACATTATAAAGCGGTTTGTCGCAATACGCAAGCAGGAATACATCGGTTTGCCGTAATACGAAAGCAGGAATAAAGCTGTTTACCGTAATACGCAATACGCAAGACTGAACTTTGGTTGCAATTCCCATGCCAACGTGGTACATTTGAACTACCGCTTAAAATGATAACTAGATCATAATAGAAAAATAAGGAGTGCCTATGAACGATTTATTTTTGAAAGTTGCTGCTGCAACGCCGGACATCCGTGTTGCAGATCCCGATTACAATACAGAGCAGATCATTGAATGTATGCAGAAAGCAAATGCAGAGCATGCGAAGCTGTTGGTTTTGCCGGAACTTTGTCTGACCGGCTATACCTGTGGCGATCTCTTTTTACAAAAGGCGTTATTAGACGGTGCCATCTCCGGCCTAAACCGTATTCGGAAAGTGTCCGCTAATATGGATATGATGACCATTGTTGGTCTGCCTTTTTCTTATATGAACCGGCTATATAACGTAGCCGCTGTCGTATTCCATGGAGAAGTAATATGTCTGATCCCCAAAACTTTTATTCCGAATTATTCCGAATTTTATGAAGCAAGGCATTTTACAACCGCCCCGAAAGAGGGCATTTTCCTTCATATGCCGGAACTTTGCGATGAGGAGGGATTAGATCTCATCTGGTTTGGCAGCAAGACCTTGTTTCAAGCAGACAATATGCCGGGATTGATCATTGGTGCGGAGATCTGCGAGGACTTATGGACTGCAGCGCCACCTTCTACCGCACACGCTCTGCACGGTGCAACCGTCATTGTTAATCTGTCGGCCAGCGACGAAACAACCGGCAAAGATATCTATCGCCGTGAGTTAGTAACCGGACAGTCTGCCCGCCTTTTGTGTGCATATATTTATGCAGATGCAGGAGAAGGCGAATCCTCTACAGATCTTGTATTCGCCGGGCATAATCTGATCGCCGAAAACGGTACACTGCTCAACGAAAGCAAGCGTTTCCAAAATGGTATGATCCTGTCTGAGATCGATCTGGGGCGTTTAACCAGTGAGCGTAGACGCATTTCCACGTTTCCACAAATTGTTCCGGGCACCGACGAGTCAGAGAAAGATGCTTATCAGATTATTCATTTTACATTTCAGCAGGTGGAAGAGACAACGCTCACAAGACATTATGAACGAACACCGTTTGTCCCGAACAGTAAGGCAGACCGCGACCGCCGCTGCGATGAAATTTTACACATTCAGGCGATGGGACTCAAAAAAAGATTGGCGCATACCCATTGCACCAGCGCTGTGATCGGCATATCCGGCGGATTGGACTCAACGCTGGCTCTGTTAGTTACTGCGAAAGCCTTTGATCTGCTTGGACTTGACCGAAGTGGAATCGTTGCCGTCACGATGCCTTGTTTTGGCACGACCGACCGCACTTACCAAAACGCCTGCACACTCACAAAGCAGCTCGGCGCAACACTAAAAGAAGTCCCGATCCACGAAGCAGTTGAACTTCATTTTCGGGACATCGGACACGATCCGAGCAGCCATGATGTTACGTATGAAAACTCACAGGCCAGACAGCGCACACTGATCTTAATGGATCTTGCCAACCAGTCAAACGGTATGGTGATCGGTACCGGTGACATGTCAGAGCTGGCACTCGGCTGGGCAACTTACAACGGCGACCATATGTCCATGTATGGCGTCAACGCGTCCGTTCCAAAGACGTTGGTTCGTTATTTGGTATCCTATTATGCGGAAACAACGGAAGATCCTTCGCTAAAAGCTGTGTTATTAGATGTCTTAGATACCCCGGTAAGTCCGGAACTCCTGCCTCCAAAGGACGGCAAGATTGCTCAGAAAACAGAAAACATTGTAGGTCCTTATGAACTGCATGATTTCTTCTTGTATTATCTAATGCGTTTTGGATATGCACCGACGAAAATCTTTCGTTTGGCAAAATATACATTTGCGGGAGAATACGATGATAAAACCATCTATAAATGGTTGAGAACATTTTATTGGCGTTTCTTCGCCCAGCAATTTAAGCGTTCCTGTCTGCCGGATGGGCCAAAGGTCGGCAGCGTTGCATTGTCACCGCGCGGCGACTGGCGTATGCCTAGTGATGCCTCCGCTGCTCTTTGGATGAAAGAATTGGATACGATCGAACAATCTCTTTGATTATCAAAAACGTTCTAATGCCCGTGTCGGAATTTCATTGCCGGTGCGGGCATCTAATATGCTCTCTGTTTCGCTCAGTGCATTCTGATACCACATTGCTGCTTCCGCCAGATCCCCACACTCTTCAAAATAAGCTCCAAGTTCACAGCATAGCTCAGAAGTAGGTGCCGTCACTGCATCCCGCAATGCATATGCCAAAAAATGCGAAACATCTCCCGCCAAACGATAACCTCGTGTCAGCACACAGATTGCCTCTCGAAGCGCATCCTGTCCACTGTCCGGATCCTCCATTACTCTTTGGAAAAATCCCTTCGCTCTGTTAAAATCGCTGACGTCTCCACAGCGATACAATTCCATTGCGTACATGTGGCGCAATTT
>UMJI01050640.1_pt1 | contig 10722 bp, 8 predicted proteins | sample 1965991 | NCBI WGS metagenome assembly UMJI01 (sample SAMEA4836140, study PRJEB28245) | human gut metagenome | biome: gut microbiome; material: fecal sample | place: Denmark | collected 2008
CAACAGACTTTCACTGTCTAGATATATGCCATGCCCGGCATACATAAAAGAACAGACTATTTTTTAGCCTGTTCTACAATTTCATTGATTCTTTCTAAGACAGGTTCAAAGCCTGTTTTTTCTGTACTACTGATACCGAAAATATTCTTCATTGGCAAATGTAGCTGTTGAGAAATATCTTTCAATGCACGAACACGTTTTGTCTTAGGAATCTTGTCAACTTTTGTAGCAACAATAACGATTTGAATTCCAAGACTTTGAATCATTTCGATCATATCTAAATCATCATGTGTGGCGCCATGTCTTGCATCGACAAGTTGTACAACGCAACAAATCTGCTCTCTTTGGTTAAAGTATGTATCCATCATTTTACCCATCTTGATCAGCATTTGTTTAGACATTTTCGCATAACCATATCCAGGAACATCCACTAACATCCAAGTATCATCAATCTTAAAGAAATTGATCAAACGTGTTTTACCTGGTGTATTTCCTACATAGGCAAGTTTTTTCTTATTAGTCAATGCATTAATAAAGCTTGATTTTCCAACATTACTACGTCCAACGACTACAACTTCTGGTAAATCAGATTCTGGCCATTGTTCTTTTTCAACAGCACTTATCACAAATTCACTGATCATACTATTTTACCAATGCGTTATGTAACACTTGTGAGACATTTGAACAAGGAATAAAAGTAACTGCATCTTTTACTTCTTGAGGTACATCATCTAAGTCTTTTACATTTTCTTTTGGAATCAAGATCGTGTCAATTCCAGAACGATGTGCTGCCAATGATTTCTCTTTCAATCCACCAATAGGAAGAACATTTCCTCTTAGCGTAACTTCACCAGTCATAGCTAAATTCGCCTTAACTGGAATATTAGAGAAACAAGATACCAATGCCGTTGTCATTGTAACACCAGCACTCGGTCCATCTTTAGGAACCGCACCTTCTGGTACGTGAATATGTACATCATTTTCTTCAAACAATTTAGGATCAATTTTGAATTCATTTGCATGCGTACGAACATAGTCTAGCGCAATACTAGCACTTTCCTTCATGACATCACCTAATTGTCCAGTAAGAACAAGTCTTCCTTTTCCTGTAAAGCGAGTTGCCTCAATTTGAAGGATATCCCCACCAAAACTTGTATAGGCAAGTCCTGTTACAGTTCCAACTTGATCTTTCTTTTCTTTTTTACCATAATCAACTTTTTCATTACCCAACCACTCATGAACTAATTTTTTAGTCAATTTAATGCTACGTTTGTTGTTTTTTAAGATAGCCAATACTGTTTTACGGCAAATTGTCGCAATTGTACGCTCTAAAGAACGAACTCCCGCTTCACGAGTATAGTAACGAATTAAATATAGTAACATATCATCATCAATTTTTAACTGAGACGCTTTTAAACCATTTAATCCTAATTGTTTAGGAACTAAGTGATCCTTGGCAATATGAACCTTTTCTGCATCTGTATAGCTTGATAATTCGATAATTTCCAAACGATCTCTTAATGCAGGTGGAATATTTTCTAAATAGTTTGCCGTCGCGATAAACAACACTTTTGATAAATCATAAGGCTCTTCAATATAGTGATCTGAGAATACTGAATTTTGTTCAGGATCCAATACTTCAAGCATTGCACTTGATGGATCTCCCTTATAATCACTTGCCATTTTATCAATTTCATCAATCAAGAACACTGGATTCGTAACGCCTGCCTTTTTCATACCTTGAATGATACGTCCAGGTAAAGCTCCTAAATATGTTCTTCTGTGACCACGAATCTCTGCTTCATCGCGAACACCACCAAGTGACATTTTCACAAATTTACGATCTAAAGCTCTCGCAACACTTTTTGCCAAAGACGTTTTACCAACTCCTGGAGGACCTACTAAACAAATAATTGGTGCATTCAATGAATTTGTCATTTGTTTAACAGCCAAATACTCTAGAATACGTTCTTTTACTTTTTCTAGACCATAGTGATCTGCGTTTAAAATAGCTTCAGCTTCATTTAAATCTTCATTGTCCTTCGTTTCTTGCCACCAAGGAAGATCCATTAACCAATCAATATAAGATTTAATAACACCTGTTTCTCCACTTGCCATAGGTAGCATTTCATAACGACTCACTTCATCCGATACCTTTTTCTTAATGTAGTCTGGGTATGGATTCTCAGCTAAACGCTTACGAATCTTAGCCGCATCTTCATCTTGGGCAACTGTATCCCCTAATTCTTCACGAATGACATTCATCTTTTCACGAAGATAGTAATCTTTTTGTCCTTGATCAATTCTTTCTTTGACAGTTTCGTTGATTTGTTGTTCAACTTCACTCATCTTTTTCTCTTTAGCCATATCTTGAAGCAACATTATTAAACGATCATTTACCCCTAATGTTTCAAGATACTGTTGTTTTCTTTCAATATCCAAAGGCAATCCTTGAACAGCTTTATCACTTAAGAATTCACCGCCCATACCCTTTGAAATTTCCATAACAATTTCTTTAGTCACAAAACGATCTTGACCTTGCATACGATCAAGCTCATCTGCGATCATACGAATCAAAGCTTCTTCTTCAACAGCATCCTGTTTTTCACTTTCAAGAATTTCAACTTCGGCTAAATCACTTAGGCTTCCATTGATCCAATTATTTAGCTTAACACGTTTAATTCCACGAAACTTTACACGTAAAAAGTTATCAAAACGACGAATATGACGAACTTCACATAAAGTTCCTACAGAATATATATCTTCTTTTCCAGGATTTTCTTGTTCAAGTTCTTTTTGAGAAAATAAACAAATCTTTTTATCATAATTATCCTGTGCATTTTCAACAGCATGTACAGAAGTATCCCTTCCTACATCAATCACAATTTCTTGATTTGGATATAGGACGACTCCTCTTGTACAAACTAAAGGATAGGTATTTAATTCCATACGAAAACCTCCTTATATTAAATATGGAAAAAGACGCTAAGCGTCTTTTTTCTTTAACATTATACTACTTTACAGAAGTTTTAATGAAGTCTAATGCTTTTTGATTTGCTAAATCTGCTTTAATACTTTCTGGAGAAATCAATGATTTGATTTTTTCTACTTCCATGTTATACATTTCAGACATTGTAGTAAATTCTTTTTCTACATCTTCATCACTAGCTTCAATGCTTTCAGCTTTAACGATAGCTTCTAATACTAACTGAGTTTTAACACGAGCAGCAGCTTCTGGACTCATTTGAGCACGGATTGCTTCTTCAGTTTGGTGAGTAGCTTCTAAGAATTGTTTAGCAGTGAATCCAGATTGTTGCATACGACCTTCGAATTCTTTGTACATACGATCAACTTCAGCATCGATCATTACTGCAGGAATTTCAACATTAGCGTTGTCACAAACTTTTCCTAACAATTCATTTGTGAAGTTTTCTTCAGCTTCTCTTTCTTTTTGAGCAGTTAAATCAGTTTTTACTTTTTCTTTGTAAGCATCTACTGTTTCAACATTTTCAATTTTTAATTTTTTGATTAATTCATCATTTAATTCAGGAAGATCTTTATATTTTACTTCGTGAACTGTGCAGTGGAAAGTTGCAGGTTGACCAGCAAGTTCAGCTGCTTGGTAGTTTTCAGGGAAAGTAACTTCAACGTCTTTTTCTTCACCTTTCTTAACTCCAACTAATTGTTCTTCGAAACCTGGAATGAATGATCCTGAACCAAGTTCTAATGGATAGTTTTCTCCAGATCCACCTTCGAATGCTACACCATCTTTTGTTCCAACAAAATCGATAACTACTTGATCACCTAATTGAGCAGCATCGTCATCTTCACGAACAACCCAGTCAGCATAACGATCTTGAACACGTTTAACTTCGTTTTCAACATCTTCTTCTGTAACTTCTACATCCGCTTTTTTGATATCTAATCCTTTGTATTCACCTAAAGTTACTTCAGGAAGTACTGTACATGTAAATACTAATACGGCTTTTTCATCATCAGCTTCTTTAACATCTAAAGTAGGACGAGCTACTAAATCGATGTTGTGTTCTTTGATTCCTTCTGATAATGCTTCATTAGCTACTTCTTCACTAGCCATATCATATAATGCTTTTGAAGAAAGTTGTTTTTTAACTAAAGCATCAGGAATTTGTCCTTGACGGAATCCTTTCAAATTCATGTGAGATTTAGCATAGTTTAATGCTTTTTTCTGTGCTTTTTTCCAAGCTTCACCTTCTACTGTTACTTCTAATTCACCAGTAGAATTTTCTTTCAAAGTCCAAGTACTAGTCATTGTTTTCTCCTCGCTTTTCAATGGATAACTCAATATCCTCAATTCTTTCAAGACCTTGTTTTTTGACAAAACCAGGCCATTCATCGGATTTCTGCATTGCATCATACACAAGTCTACAAATACCTTTCGCAAGCTGGTAAGGATCTTTGTCTTCTTGATCGAATGGTCTTTCATATAAAACTAACTGCATCAAAAGTGACATACAAAATTGAATCATAGTAGGATCCTCATTTGTAAACCAACTTTCGAATAATGAGCTAGCCTCATTGATTGACTGATCTTGCTCCATAGGTAAAATAGCACTCGGTATAAACGTAATGTTCAACCCGGATTTTATCAAATCAAACGGATCATCAATTTTCTGCTCCATTAAAGCTTCAATCAATGTACCCTTATATTCATCAGGTAAATCTGAATCTAGTAATTCCTGAACTTCATCATGACACATTCTTAGATTCATGTTTTCTAAAATAGAAATCGCATAGATTTTTTGTTCTAGAGTACCATGAACATAATCCTGTAACTTGCTGAAATCCATACTCTTACTCTTTTGTTCCAAATAAGGTTTACATTCAGACTTATAATATTCCAATAACTCCAATGCATCTTCTGGAACATAAGGCATGTTCAGTTCCTGACAAATCAATTCGTACGCCTGGGCATAACTTTTTTCATCTATCTCTTTTTTTATTTCTTCGATTAAAGAATGATAATATGCGTTCACTTATACCTCCATGCGAAACATTAGTATTCTACCATAAATATCGATAATAATCAATTCTACGCATTTCTAAAATACAGAATCCGTAGAATGTCATTTAAAGAAAAAAACTCTCCTTTTACAGAGAATTTGTTTTCCTACTTTTTTCTAATTCATTTAACTTCTTGAATTCAGCTAAAATACAAATAACCGATACTACAAAGGCTACAAAATCCGCAATGGGAGCCGCGTATAAGATTCCATTCAATCCAAAAAATTTAGGTAAGATCAAAACAAGCGGAATCAAGAACAACACCTGTCTTGTCATCGACAAAAACATTCCTAAATATGCTTTTTTAATTGACGAAAAGAAGCTAGACGATAACATCTGTACTCCATCAACACATACTAGCATTAGATAGATTCGCATAAACATTGTCGCAAATTCAAAATAGTTCGCATCCCCTGATCCAAATATTGATAATACAGTACTTGTGCAGAATTGAAATAAGGTCCAACCAATAAATGAAACAACCAAATTTGCACTTATCGCAAGCTTGAACGTCTTTTTAACACGCTCATATTTTTGCGCTCCATAATTAAATCCAATGATTGGCTGCATACCTTGCGAAATACCAATGATGATAGCCAATAATATCGCATTGGTTTTCATCACAATACCACATGCAGCTAAAGGAATATCACTACCGAACTTAGTAAACTGTCCATAATACGTCAATGAATTATTTAATACGATTTGCACAAACAAAATCGCAATCTGATTTAGTGAAGCACTCATTCCAATGGTTGCCATTTCCTTTGTATCCTTCAAAGAAATACGTAAACTCTTTTTATTAAATTCAATATGTTGAAAACTCTTAATATACCAGGCAGCAATAAAAAATGAAATCACTTGACCAGCTACTGTGGCAATGGCAGCTCCAGCGACACCCATATGAAATACAAAAATAAACAAAGGATCTAATATTGTATTCACAATAGCTCCCGCAACCATGCATGTCATTGAATATTTTGGTGACCCGTCTGCACGAATCAAGTTACTAATCACATTTGTCGTAATCAAGAATGGAACACCCAAAGTTGTAATTCGTGTATATTCAAGTGCCAAAGGCATAATTGTACTCGTAGCCCCAAACGATTTTAATAGTGGTTCAAGAAATACAAGCACTAAAACAACATAGATTACTGAGCAAAGTACAGACATACTAATACCATTCCCAGCAATACTACTTGATCGTTCTGGCTTCTTTTCACCTAGATATAAACTAAATAAACTTGCTGAACCAATCCCAATCAACAATGCAATCGCAAGTGCAATTGTTGTTAATGGAAACGCCACATTAGTTGCAGCATTTCCTAGAAAACCAACACCTTGACCGATAAAGATTTGATCTACAATGTTGTATAGTGACGATACAAGCATTGAGATAATACTTGGTATCGCAAACTTTTTTAATAATGATGACTCTTTTTCATACCCTAATGGATTTTGCATACTAATCAAATTCCCTCTTTCTAAACTGTGCAATTAAATGCTTATTTCCCATTGAATGCTCACGAATCACATTCAACTCATTTCCTCTTTCGTCAAACCAACCAACAAATTCATACCCTGGCTTTGTTGCCGGCAATAAATGAATCGTATCCGAAAAATACATATATGACTTTGGATTTCTTCGACTACTTAGTCCACCATTTAAATCATACGTAATCTTATATTGACTTACTTGCCAATGAGCATATAAAGTACAAGACTCATGAATGGGTTCATCCAAGTTATAACGCCAACGATAATCACAATCCCAGAACCATCCATCAAAGGTATATCCAACTCGAACTGGTGGCTTTAAATCCCCCAATAAACCATGTTCATCCGTACATATATCCATATAATTGGCTCCACCACACGTTTCAAAGTGGATAACTGGACATTCTTTATAAATAGCTGTCAATATAACAGGTTCATGAATGCCTGCTGGTAAACTTGTTATAATTTCACCATTAAACTGCCAACCTACAAACATAACGCCCTTCTTAAATGCCGGATACAACAATAATTCTTCCGATTCAATGCATGTATATCTCGGATTACGACGCGACATAACTCCGCCGTCCACATCATATTCAATGGGATACCAAATAGGAATCCATTTATCATATAAAGTCACAGAATGAGGAAGCACCCCACCTGGATTTAATCTTTTTGTACACTCTTTATCTATATACCAACCAACAAATTGGTAACCTTCTCTTTTTTCACTCATCAAATATCACCTGCCCATTATTTTATCACAAATAGAAAAACTTCTAGGAAAATTTCTAGAAGTTATTCAAATAATTATATAAACTGTTCCCAAAAGTCATTTCCATAAGTTCACTTGCGATTTCTTTACTTTGAATCCGCATAATATGATCTTCTACATCTTGTTTACCTAATAAATTTATATTTCCATACCATACAATTTCCTGATCAATAATCGCAAAATGTTCACAATTATCTTCTGCCGATTTTAGATAAAAACCAGATTGTCTCATTTCTTCTAACAACTGCATTCTATAATTTGAACTTCCAAACCTAATTTTATCAGGCATCCAAGAAACTACGGTTACTTCAACTCCACTTTCCATCTTTTCTTTGATCAATTTAGTAAATTCTACAACTCTATCGCCAGATAATGAAGGACTGGATACAATAATATTCTTATTAGCACACAATAAATCTTGAACATAAGCATCGTAATAATTACTTGCATCATATATAGATTGAGAAATTTGCGATTCACTTTTTATGCCGTTAGTATCCGAAATTAATTCATAACCTGATTTTTTATAGGCCTTTAATCTTTTTCCGTACATTCGATCAAACATTGGAATATGGACATCTACATAATCATATACAAGTATTATATCTTTTTTATCATATAGTCGATGAATTCTTCCTGTAAATTGTTCTATAACACTACTACTAGCTACAGGCATTGCTAGAAACAAAGTATCCAACCTATCAAGGTCAAATCCTTCTCCAACGAGCGATCCTGTCGCAATTAATATCATAGTTTTATCTTCAGGTACACTTTTCATTAATTCAACAATATGATTATTTTCTTTTTTTGATTGACTTCCTATCAACAAGAAAACAAAATCTGCCACACCTTCTAATTGTTGATATAGCTTCTTACAATGATTTACATATTTAGACAAAACCACAGGCGTACGATTTTTTTGAATACAATCTTTTATATCCTGAACAATCATTTGATCTCGCAAATCATTATCTCGTAATATTGAGTATGCTTCATTGGGATTCTTTTCATCTTTCATTATTCCTCTTGGTGCAACCACATGTGTAAACCGAGGATATAACAAACGAGGAATCCCTTGTTGTTTTGCTTGTTCTTTTGCGGAATATTTATGTCGTATTGGACCAATAAGCATAAAGTTCATCTTATCCAATTGATCCGTTCGATCAACGGCTGTAACACCATACACATACTTTGCTTTAATTTCTTTTAAAACAGCACTTTCTGTATTTGAAGCCGCATGATGACATTCATCCACAATGATCATGCCATACTCATTCAACAGTTTATGAAATTTCCCTTTTTTACATATAGAACCAGCCATTGCGATATCAATTATACCTGTCATAGAATCATGAGATCCCTGTAAAGTACCTATCAATGATTTTCTCTTTTTGATCAAACCTTTAGGTGTCGTATATTCAGGTAACTCTTCATTTATATCCAAAAATGTCTGCAGCTTATCTTTCCATTGTTCTAATAAAGATGAACTCTCCAACAAAATTAATGTATTCACTTTCTTTGTCGCAATTAAATCTGCACAAAGAACAGTCTTACCAAAAGCTGTAGCCGCTAATAAAATACCATTATCATGCTCAATCATTTTATTTAGAGCTACATTTTGTTCAGGTTTTAACTCTCCCTTAAAAGTAACATCAATACTTCTTCCTTGTTGCCTTTTATCATCAATCATCATTTGAATCTCAGCATTCTTATTATACGAAATTAAAGCATCATAACATCCTCTAGGAATTTGTATATATCCACTATTGTGATCTTCACCAAGATAAATATATTTATACATGCCAAAAGTAGAAATTCCCATACCTTGATTTTTATAATAAATAGGATTACTAATTCTAGCCAATTTACGGATTTTATTTTGAATAGACACACTTAAATTTGAAGTATCCACATAAATACCATTTGATAAAGTGATATGCATTTTTCCATTCACTTCATTCTTTTCAAATTCACTCATTGAATCCCATGGCTTATCATCTGAATTTCCATGCCATTCTTTTATTTTTTCTTCTATAAACACCTGTGAAAGCTTAGGCTTAGACCACAATATATTCCATTGATTTGAATAGGCATTCCAATTTTCATCAATAAATGCACTGTTGCCATCTTTTAATGCTCGTCCTTGTAATGGTAATGCGATTAAATTTCCCAGACCACCCTTTGACATACTATCTTGTGCTGGTATCATACGATCATAGTATTTAAATGATTTTAAATTCACTTGTTCTGCCCCTTTATCCAATAAAGCATTCCCAAAATTTCTTGCCAAAATAGCTGAAATCGGTTTATCAAAGAAAATCCAAATATGCGCTCCTTTACCTGATCTAGAACGCTCAATCAATGGATCAATTCCATTTAATTGACAAATCTCACGCATCGCATCAACTTCTTCTTTCCAACTCTCATCTATATTTGCAAAATCATTTCCTGCATCTTTATCATGATTATCAAAATCAAAGACTAAAAAGCGACACGTATTATCTTTATGCAATGGATAAACACCAATCACTTCATTTCCTTTTAAATGTGACATGATACTATCAATTGTCAAAGCTTTATACTTTTGGTAATGACAATCTTGACAACGAAATCCTGCAGTCCATTTCTTGCCACACCCATCCGACCAAAAATTAATACATTGTGGATAGTATCCCGTTTTATTTGTTTTCTTGCTTTCTACTCTTTTTGCGTATACGTCTGTACGACCCCAAAAACGTGCAAAAAATCGATTTGCCATATCTTTTGTGATTTCATTTGGAAAAACAATACGACTTCCTTGATTCGTTTCAAAAGGTTCTGTATTTGTAGAATTCTTTAATTGATCCAGTTCTTTCTGATAAGAAATTCCTTCTCGATCCAAAATGTTCTTCAAGCATTGAATTTCTTTTTGTAAGTCATTTATTATAGTCAAATTATCATTCGTTTGTTTCACAAAACCACCTGGTCTTTTCAATACTATTTTAATTGAATTAGCAAATAAAAAAAACACCCAAGACTCCGTTAGTTAGACGGAGAGGAGTGTTTTCAGAACACATCTGCAAGTAGTAGTCTTGTAGTAGTTCTATGCATATCATAGTCCTTTTTACAAACCATTGTGTTAACACAAACACACAAAAACAGAAAAACAAGAATAAATCAACCTTAACTGCTTTTAATATGTTAATCCAATCTGTTTTTTTTCAAGAGCCATTCTCTTTAACTTTTTATCTATCTGTTTTGCGATTTTATAATCTTCTTCAAATTGAAGGTTATGTTGAATGACCGGATTTTTTGATATATATACATATGCCTTACCTTTATTTGATAATTCAATTTCAACACCTACATACACTTTTTTTAATTCAATAGACACATTTAATAAAACAGGATATAGACATCATTAATGT
>UMJI01048409.1_pt1 | contig 10703 bp, 8 predicted proteins | sample 1965991 | NCBI WGS metagenome assembly UMJI01 (sample SAMEA4836140, study PRJEB28245) | human gut metagenome | biome: gut microbiome; material: fecal sample | place: Denmark | collected 2008
GCAGCCGCGCGGCGATGGTCAAAAGCTCGGCGATCGTCACATTGCCGTTCGGCGCAAAGGAACTCTCACTGCGGCCGTTCAAAAGCCCGTATTCATAGGCCGAGACGACCGAGGGGGCGAACCAGTCGCCGTCTTTCACGTCGGCAAACTGGCCCTCGTAGACGCGAAGAAGCACGAACGGGGCACTGTCTTCGCTCGTCGTCTCCTCCTGTGCGGGAGCGGCAATGTCCTGTGCGGGCTCCTCGCTGTAAGCAAAGGCGCTGATGCTCAGCGCAAGCGCGAGCGCCGCGACAAGCAGCGCAAAGCGGAACTTCATGGCGTTTGCTCTCTCTTTCTCACATTCTCAAAATTTCACGGGGATCACGGGACTAAAATGTTCTGTTCATCTGCGGTGATGTCGGCGACATAGGGGTTGAGCATCGAATTCGTCATCTCGAGCACCTGCTCGGGATAGAGCGTGTAGAAGGACTTGCCATTGTACCAGCCCGCGCCGTCGCCGGGGAGCGTGGCAAAGCTGATGGCGTCCGTCCCACCCATGGAGAGCGCCTGGTTGGCGAGCCACACGAGGTTGCCGAGCGTTAGGTCGGTCTTGACATATTTTAAGAACGTTTCCGCCATCGCGGGAACGTTTTCAATCTTCATCAGCTTCTGCGCCACAGTCTTCAAAAACGCCTGCTGCGTGCCGATGCGGCCGATATCCTGCCGCCCGCCGTAGCCGGGGTTATCCTTGTCGGAGTTGTGGCGGAAGCGCACGACCTCCATGGATTGCTGGCCGGTCAGGTGCTGGAGACCGGCCTTGAAGTGGATGTGCAGGTCTTGGTAGGGGTCATCGTAGTCCATATCCTCGGGCACGTCGAAGTCGACGCCGCCGATCTGGTCGATGAGCGCGATGAACCCCTTCAGGTCGACGGAGACGTAGAAGTCCACGGGGACGCCGAGCATATCTTCAATGTTGCTGCGCAGCTTTTCCGTGCCGCCGTTATTGTAGGAGGAATTGAGCTTGCGGCCGTTGCTCATCAGCGTGTCGCGCGGCAGGCTGACGACGTCGATCTTCTTGTTCTCCGCGTCAAAGCGCACGAGCATGTTCGTGTCGCTGCCGCCGGCGTCGTTGTCCACACCGTAGGCGAGGATCGTATAGCAGTATTTTTTGCGCTCTTTGCCGTTAGAAATGGTTTGAATGGCGTCGCTGTCTTCGGCCCCGTCCTGCTGCGTCTGCTGGTCTTCACCGTCCGTGACGGGCTCGGGCGCGCGCACGACGTACTTGACCGTCGCCACGACGGCCACGGTCAGGAAAAGAAGCGACAAAAGCGTCACGACCACGCGCTCGCCGCGGGTGCCGGACTGCTTTCTTTTGCGCTTTTTTGCCTTTTTGCTGCGGCGCGGCTCATCGTCATAGCCGCGCTCGTAATAATCCTGCTCTCTCATCTCAAAGCTGCTCCGATCATTTTTCTTTTAGTTTACAATAATGCATTCTACCCTGCGCGGCGGAATTGTGCAAGAGTAATTTTGCCGCGCAGGAGGCGCACTCTTATGTTAGACGCAAAAAGTCGAAAAAAGTTTCAAAATCCCTTGTATTTTTTTCGCGTGGCCATGCCGCCGCGGATGTGACGCTGGGCCTTGTTGACCTCCAGCACCTCCTTGACCTGCAAGTATAGGCTGCGGTTGAACTGCGGCAGGCGGTCCTGCAGGTCCTTGTGGACGGTGGACTTGCTCACGCCGAACTTTTTTGCCGCGGCGCGCACGGTGGCGCGGTTTTCGATGATGTAGGCGGCCAGCGCGCAGGCGCGCTCTTCCATGTTACCCTTCATGCAGCACACTCCTGACTCATGTTGCTCCATCTATATGCGTGCAGAGAGGGAATATGCGCATCGGGAATGAATACGCGGCAAAAACGTTGTGCAAAGAGGTTCAGGCGTGTTATAATTTCTCTGTCTACACCGAAGACGGCACAAACGAAACGACAGGGAGGTCCTGCATGGAAAATAAACTCATCCGCAGCAAATACTTTTTATACCTGACCGAATTTTTTGCCGGTATGTCCGTCATGGCGGTCGAGCTCGGTGCGAGCAGGCTCATGGCCCCGTACTTCAGCTCGTCGCAGATCGTGTGGACGGTGATCATCGGCGTCATTATGATCGCGATGGCCATCGGCAACGTCTGGGGCGGCAAGCTCGCCGACAGGAGCGCGACGCCCGATAAGCTCTACCGCCGCCTCATCATCGCGGCCATCTGGATCGCGCTCATCCCGTTTGTGGGACGGTACCTGATCGCGGGCATCTCGCTGCTGCTGGCGCTTTTTGTGACGAAAAACTTCCTCGTCTGGGCGGCGCTCGCAGCGTGCCTTGTGATCTTCGCGTTCCCGTGCGTGCTGCTCGGCACCGTCACGCCGTCGCTCACGCGCTTCACGGTCGACAATCTCGACGACACGGGCAAGACCGTGGGCAGGCTCAACGCGCTCAACACCATCGGCAGCATCATCGGAACCTTCGTGCCGACGTTTGTGACGATCCCCGCCGTCGGCACGGCGGCAACGTTTTTGATCTTCTCCGGTGTGCTCGCGGCCATCGGCATCGCGTACTTCGTGTTCGAGAAGAAAAAGAGCGTGCCGGGGATCGTCTCCGTCCTTTTGATCGCTGGACTGTGCTTTGCCCTGCCGTCTTACAGCTTCGCCTTCTGGCAGAGTGACATCACGCTTGAGGACGAGTCCATCTACAACTATTTGCAGGTGCAGGACGACGCGAAGCGCACGACGCTCTCGACGAACGTGCTCTTCGGTGTGCAGAGCGTGCAGGTCAAGGGCGACGCGCTGACGGGTATGTACTATGACTACGCGCTCGCCGCGCCCTGCATGGCGGGCATGGACGGCACGGACAACGAAAACCGCAGCGTGATGATCCTCGGCATGGGCTCTGGCACGTACGCGAGCTACTGCACGCGCTATTTCCCCGGCGCGAGTGTGCAGGGCGCGGAGATCGACAAAAAGATCGCCGACATCGCGAAGGACTACTTCGGACTTCCCGGCAGCGTGACCGTCGCAGTCGAGGACGGGCGCGCGTACCTTGCCGCGTCGAAGGAGAAGTTTGACGTCATCATGGTGGACGCCTATCAGGATATCACCATCCCGTTCCAGCTCTCGAGCGTCGAGTTTTTCAATGAAGTGCAGGCACATTTGAAGCCGAACGGCGTGATGGTCGTGAACCTCAACATGACGTCGGCGGAGAACGGCTCGATCAACGAATACCTCTGCGACACGATGGCGAGTGTCTTCCAGCACACCGTCACCGCGCCGGTGAAGGGCAACACGAATACCGAGGTCTTCTGCACGAACGCGGATGACTGGGAGGAGACGTTCCTGCGCAGCATCGCAAAGCTCAAGGACAGCGACTATGCCGACATGATGCGCACGGTGTACTCCAAGCTCACGCCTTACGAGGGCGGAAGCTGCATCCTGACGGACGACAAGGCCCCTGTCGAGGTGCTGGGTATGCGCGTGCTCGACGAGCTCATCGGCGATGAGCTCAACTACTATAAAGACGAGCTGAAAACCGGCGGCCTGTCCGCACTGATCGGAAATTGAAGATAAAAAAATCCCCGCGCCCACGGCGCGGAATTCTTTTCAGGGTAGAGAGCCTCGCAGCGTTTTTACCCGCAAGGGGTACGCAGCATCCGTAAGGCAGCAAAGTTGCCAACGGCTGCCCAGGTGCCGCGCACGGCACGAAATAAATTCAAATCGGTTTTCCGCCGCGACATGTGCGCCCTCCAGAGGGGCTTCTCTTGCCCGCTGCGGGGCAATTCACCTTCTGGCAGAAAACTCTTTGCGCAAAGTGGAAACCGGCGAAGTGCCGCCAGCGGCGGAAACAGCAAGTCGGTTTCGAGGAAGCGGCACGATTGGCGCGCCTGCAAGGGCGCGGGAATCGTAGTGCCGCAACGGTGTAAGGTCGAATTGTCCGCTTTTAGCGGGCAACCGAGGCACAGAACGCAGCGAAACCTTCTCAAAAAAGTGGCTTTGCCACTTTTTTGATTACAAAATCAGCATCAGCACAGGAATCACGACGAAGCACGCGATCGTGGAGAGCGCCGCGCCCTGCGCGGCGAATTCCTCGTCCGCGCCGTATTCCGCGGCGGCGACGACCGTCTGCGTCACGACTGGCATCGCCGTTTCGACGATGAGCACATCGTGAGCAAGGCCCGTCACGCCGAACGCCCTGCACAGCGCGACCGAGAGCGCCGGCGCGAGCAGGAAGCGGAAGATCATCGCGATGCCTAAGTCGCGGTCGAGCCGGACATTTTTGAGTCCGATGTCGTGGATGATATAGCCCGTGAGCAGCAGCGCCAGCGGCGTGACGAGGTTGTTCATATAGCGGCAGTAGCTCATCACGAGCGAGGGGAGCCTCACTTCAAACCACACGAGCGCGAGGCCGACGAAAACGGCGATGACGGCGGGCGTGGTCAGGAATTTCTGGAGCATCTTGAGATCAAAGCCGCGGCTCTCGCCCGACCAGCGCACAAGCGAGAGAAACAAGAGCTGAACAAAGCTGGTGTTGATGAGGTAGTAGAGCATGACGTAGGGCGTGCAGGTGTCGCCAAAGAGCTCGGTGCACATCGCAAGGCCGACGAAGATGGCGTTCGACACCGAGCACATCATCATAAAGACGCCGAGCTTTTTGCGCGGCAGCTTTATGAGCCTGCCGACGAGCAGCGACAGAACTGTGATGACCACGGTGCCGAGCAGCGGCACGAGCAGAAAGCTGCCCGACTGAACCAGAAGATCACGGGTCAGGTTATTCGTCAGCCCGTAGACCGACATGCAGGGGATGGCGACAGAGAGCGTGAACTTGCCGATAAAGGCTTTGGCCTGCGGGCCCATCCAGCCCTTGGCCGCGCAGAAATAGCCCGTCGCCGTGAGCAGCAGGATGATGGTGACGGAAGAGACCGCGTGCAGAAATCCTTCCATGGTGTGACCTCGGTGTTAAGAAATAGTTACACCAGTATAACACGCCTGCGGCAAAAGACAAGAGACGAAAAAGACGGTTGCAATGCCGGTTCGGATACGCTATGATGGGCGGAGACGAGCGCGCGGTGCGCAGCTCGGAACAACGAGATCGAGAACTTTGAGAGGAGTTTTGTTTTTATGAGAGCAGCGCTGGTCATTATGGCGGCGGGCATGGGCTCGCGCTACGGCGGCAATAAGCAGGTGGACGGCATCGGTCCGAACGGTGAAATTTTGATGGAATACTCCATTTTCGACGCGCTGCGCGCGGGCTTCACGAAGGTGGTCTTCATCATCAAGCCCGACATGCGCGACTTGATGGAGAACATGGTCGGCAAGCACCTTGCCGCGCGCAAGACCGCGGACGGGGAAAACGTCGAGGTCTGCTACGCGTATCAGGATTTTTCGAGCGTGCCCGATTTTTATAAGGTGCCGTCTGAGCGCGTCAAGCCGTTCGGCACGGTGCACGCGCTGCTGTGCGCGCGCGAATTCGTGCACGAGCCGTTCGTCGTCATCAACGCCGACGACTATTACGGCGTGGACGCGTTCAAGACGATCTACGCAGAGCTCTCAAAGCTCGCCGAAAGCGGCGAGGGCACGATGGTCGGCTATGACCTCTGCAACACCGTGAGCGAGCACGGCACGGTCACGCGCGGTGTGTGCCACGTGAACGAACAGGGGATGCTCGACCGCGTGGTCGAGACGTTCCACCTAAAGCCCTGCGCCGACGGTAAGATCCGCGACATTCAGGAAGACGGCGACGGTCCGGTCTACGCGCCCGAGACGCCAGTCTCGATGAACTTCTGGGGCTTTACGCCGTGGCTGTTTGAAAAGCTGGACGCGTATTTTAAGGATTTCCTCCGCGCGCTGCCCGACGGCGAGCTCAAAAAAGAGTGCCTGCTGCCGAGCCTGATCGGCGAGCTCATCGACCGCGGCGAGCTCAGTGTCTCCGTTCTGCGCTCGAGCGCGCGCTGGTTCGGCATGACGTATCACGAGGATAAGGAAATGGTGCAGCGCGAGCTTCAAAAGCTGCACGACGCAGGCGTGTATCCAAAAACGCTGCGCGCGTGAGCGAGACAAATCGAAAAAATCTGCCGCCTCCGGACATACTAAGTCCGGAGGTGATTTTTATGCCGCGAAAAGACCCCGGCATGCCGTATGACCTGGCACCGATGCTCAAGGCGCGCTTCGGCCAGCCGGACGACTGCGCCGATCTTGTCAACAAGTACGGCACCTATAACATCCAGCCGACGTCGGACACGGATAATCTGTTCCCGCTCATCGCACCGGGCCTTCCTGAGCAATGGAAGCGCATGGCGGTCGGCAAGAAGGACGTTGAAAACTTGCAATAAAGCAAACGGGAGGGAGACGCGTATCGCGTCTCCCTTTTTCTTCTCCAAAATCCCTGAAACGGCAAGGAAAAATGGGCTTTTTCCCAAAAAGCAAAAAAGATACATACAGGTTCGACAAAAAAGTGAATGACAAAATGGAGAAATTTATTGCTGGTATACAAATTGAGAACGTTGCTGGCACTTGCTTTACTGCTGAATTCGTATAAAGTAAAGGCAAGAGCTGTCTGCCGGGGAAGCGGCTATGAGAGAGACCGCCTTCCGGCCCGACTTGCCAATATGAAGGAGGAGAGAGAATGGAAACCAAAAGTAACGCGAAACTGAAAGCTCTGTTTATCATCCCGTCAGTCGTCGGCGTCATCCTGTTCATGATCCCGGTCAAGAACGCAGCAGGTGAATGGACCGTTGTGGTCAAGATCCTGGCCGACATCATCTCTGGTGTCATCGGTGGCTTCCTGCCGCTGCTGTGCGTGCTGATCCTCACCGTTTCGGCAGTGATGTCCCTCATTGCGCTGGCAAAGCCCAAATTCATTATGAATAGCGACATCATGAAGGAATGCTTCGCTTGCAAACCCATCTGGGTCGTGATCCGTGTGCTCGCGGTCATCTTCGTGTGGCTCACCTATCTCGGTGTGGGCGAGGAAGATGTGGGTCTCGTCGGTATGATCACCGGCGGCGGTCAGGGCGGCTTTGTCCTCTATGACCTGCTCACCACGCTCGTTATCATCTTCGTCATCGCGGCCCTGCTGCTGCCGCTGCTGCTCGACTTCGGCCTGCTGGAGTTCGTCGGTGCGTTGCTCACCAAGGTCATGCGCCCCCTGTTCAAGGTCCCCGGCCGCGCGGCGGTCGACTGCATCACCTCCTGGATCGGCGACGGTACGCTCGGCGTTATGCTTACCTGCAACCAGTATGAGGGCGGCTACTACTCCGCCAAGGAAGCAAGCATCATCGCCACGCTGTTCTCCGCTGTTTCCATCACGTTTACCCTCGTCGTTCTCGATACGGTGGGGCTGCTCGATTACTTCGGCATCTACTACCTCATCGTCTGCCTCGTCGGTATCATCTGCGCGATCGTGTGTCCCTACCTCTACCCCCTGCGCAAAAAGCCCAACACGTACTTAGTCGAAGGCAAGGCCGCTCCCGACACCCTCCCCGAGGGCTACAAGAGCAACGTCGAGTACGGCATGGACCTCGCCATGAAGCGCGTTGCCGAGCACAAGGGCATCGGTGAATTCTTCAAGAGCGGCGCCAAGAACGCCTGCAGCATGTGGTTCGGCGTTCTGCCCTCCGTTATGGCCATCGGTACCATCGCACTGATCCTTGCCAACTACACGCCGATCTTTGAATGGCTCGGCATCCCGTTCCGCCCACTGCTCCAGCTTCTTCAGGTGCCCGAAGCGGACGCTGTTGCCTCCACGATGATCGTCGGCTTCACCGACATGCTCACCCCCGCCATCCTGATCGCGGAGTCCACCAGCCAGATGGCCAAGTTTATTGTCGCGGTCGTCTCCGTCACGCAGGTGCTTTACCTCTCCGAGGTCGGCGGTCTGATCCTCGGCTCCAAACTTCCTCTCAACATTTGGGAGCTGTTCGTCATCTTCCTGGAGCGCACCATCATCAGCCTGCTGATCGTCTGCCCCATTGCGCATCTGCTGTTCTAAAAAGGAAAAGCTTCTTTTCCCTTACTCAGGTTGCTGACCTGAAAGAGCCGAGGCATCTCATCGGGATGCCTTGGCTCTTTCTTTTTGAATTTTATGTCATATGCACAAAAAATGACTGTACAACGCACATGGTTATGTGGTAAAATGCGAACAGAGAGACCTCTGCGAGACCAACGCAAATCCCGACGGCTGCGGGTGAGAGCGCGGCCTGCCGGCGAGAGGGAGAAGAGAAGTACATGAAAGTCAGCATTGACAAGTATTCCAAGGTGCCGGTCTATCTGCAGATCGCCGACCAGATCAAGTCGCAGATCATCAGCGGCGCGCTGCCCCGCGGGAGCGCGCTGCCGAGCGAGCGCGCGCTCGCGCAGATTTTGGATGTGCACCGCAACACCGTGGTCAAGGCCTACAGCGAGCTCAAGAGCGACGCGTGGATCGAGTCGCGCCAGGGTGTGGGCTACATCGTGGCCGCGGCAAACAACGAAAAGGATGCGCAGGACGAAAGGGGCGGCGAGGGCGCGCAGCCCGGCCGTGTCAACTGGGTCAGCGAGGTGGCGGAAAAGTACCTCGACATGGAAAAAACATTTGACGACCTGTTTCAGCGCTTTACGGACGAGAGCCACTATTCCCTCGGCAGCGGCGTCGCCTCGCGCGAGGTGTACACGTCCGAGCGTGTCGCGGGCGATATCGCGGCGCTGCTCACGGGCAGCGGCCCGTGCCAGTATTTTTTCAGCCCCTATAAAGGCGATAAATTCCTGCGGCAGAAGCTCGTGGCCTTTCTCGGCACGAAGGGCGTGAAAGCGTCCTCGGGCGAAATTCAGATCCTCTCGGAGACGAATCAGGCGCTCGACTTTATCGTGACGCTGCTCGTCAAGCCCGGCGACAGCGTCGTGATGGAGGAGCCCGTCCACCCTGATATGTACCGTGTGATGGAGCTTGCGGGCGCGAAAATTTTGACCGTTCCCGTCGACGAGAACGGCATGAACTGCGAGGTGCTCGAAAGCTTACTCACGCAGACGCGCCCGCGGCTCATCTTCGTCAATTCGAGCTTCCACGACCCGACGGGGCACATTTTGTCGCTCGAGCGGCGCAAGAAGATCGTTGAGCTCTCGAACCGCTACCGCGTGCCGATCGTGGAGGAGGACGCGGCGAGCGAACTCGTCTACGACGGCGATAAGCTCCCACCGATCAAGGCGTTCGACACGATGGGCAACGTCATTTACATCTATTCGTTTTCACTCACGTTCATCCCGGGACTGAGCCTTGCTTTCATCACGGGTAACCGCGATTTTATCCGCGCGCTGAGCTATCTGGTCTCCGTGCGGCTGATGGCGTCGGACTGGATGACGCAGAAGCTCCTCGGCATGTATCTGGATGACGGCATTTATTACACTTCGCTTGCAAAATTCCGCGAGATCTATCGCGCAAACCGTGACCTTGTCTGTCGAAAGCTTGACGAGCTCGCGCCGCTCGGCGTGAGCTATACAGAGCCGAGAGGCGGCGTATACGTCTGGTGCAGGCTGCCGGACGGGGTGGACAGCAAGCGGTTCATCCGCAGGGCCTACAACATGGGCGTCACGCTGATCCCCGGATACGTTTTTTACCCCTGCAAGAACGGCGGGCGCGACCATATCCGCATCAACTACTCCTACGAGCCGCGCGAGCGGCTGGAGCGCGGCATGGAGGTATTGCGCAAAGCGCTGGAAGAAGAACTGGAGGAGTAACTGGCACACAAAATGGCAAAACCACTGATACATCACAAGCGCTTTTAGAACGTGTATACTTTACTGCGTAATAACGGTAAAACGATCCGTAAAGAAGCCGCGCATTGCGGCGAGACGATCGAAAACACAGCGGGATGTACGGGCGGTCGATGAGAGAGCCGCCGGCATCCCGGGAAAGGGAGCACGACTATGTATCCTGGCATTCATAACTTTTCCGAGATTGGAAAGCTCAACAAGGTGCTGCTGCACCGCCCCGGCGAGGAGCTGGAATCGCTGACGCCCGCGACGCTCGAGCGCCTGCTGTTTGACGATATCCCGTACTTAAAGGTCGCCCAGGAGGAGCACGACCGCTTTGCCGAGGTCCTGCGCGAAAACGGCGTCGAGGTCATCTACTATGTCGACGAGGTCGCCAAGGCCATCGCCAACCCCGCGCGCCAGATCCAGCTCGTCAACGACTTTTTGAACATCAGCAAGATTCACGCCAAGGGACTGCGCGCGAGCATGACGAGCCTTCTTCTCGACATGCCGCCCAAGCAGATGGTGACGAAGATGATCGCGGGCATCAAGCGCTGCGAGGTCGCCACCAAGCAGCCGACATCGCTGATGGACTTAGTCGACGACGACTATCCGTTCGTCTCCGACCCGATGCCGAACCTGTACTTCACCCGCGACCCCGGTGCCTGCGTGGGCGAGGGCATCAACATCCATCGCATGCATACCCCTGCGCGCAAACGCGAGAGTCTGCTCTTAAAGTACATGTTCCTCTACAACCGCGACTTTGCCGCGCAGGACAACAAGATGTGGTACGACCTGTCCGACAGCTACTCGATCGAGGGCGGCGACGTGCTCGTGCTGTCCAAGGACATCGTGGCCGTCGGCCTGTCCGAGCGCACGACGGTCTCCGGCGCGGAGACGTTTGCGCGCAATCTTCTGCAAAACTCCGACTTTAAGAAGGTGCTCGCCTTCGACATTCCCGAGACGC
>UMJI01001398.1_pt1 | contig 10701 bp, 14 predicted proteins | sample 1965991 | NCBI WGS metagenome assembly UMJI01 (sample SAMEA4836140, study PRJEB28245) | human gut metagenome | biome: gut microbiome; material: fecal sample | place: Denmark | collected 2008
GCATACTGCGTTCCATAATGTGCTGTAAGTTGCGGTTTCATAATCCGCCTGGTACAACTCTTTCTTCCGTCCAGAATTGCCCGAACCATTTCTGTATTGAATAAAATCGGTTTAATTGCCATCTACACCACCTCATCTTCCCATCATGTCAGGGGATTTCTCCCATGAATTTCTAAACGCTTTTGTTCGAAGTTCTTTATTTTCTGCCCTTAACGCTTTATTTTCTGTCAAAATCTTCTGCAATTTGCAATCCTTTTTATGCTCACATCTTGTGTCCGCAGAATACTCGGTACACATTCTACATAATTCTATGCTTGTCACTCTACACCGCCACCTTTCACAATCTCGATTGCCTTATCGATAAAATAATTTGGATCATACTCCTGCAATGGGTCTTCACATTCTTTTCTAAGTTCTTCCAACTGCTCCACAACCTTGTCCGGGTCGTAGACGGTCGGCTGCGCGTTAAAAGTATCATGTATGATATCACCTATGGTAACGTATATATCTATTGCTTCTCCGTCTGATCCATCCCCCATGATGGAACTCAAATTATTTGCTAAATCCTCATACAATTTATCTGGATCAATCAATCTCATCGTTCTCCTCCTGCTTCCTGTATACCCGGTCTCTGTAATCTTCAACAACGCTATGCAACTTACAATACCGGCAGTCCATAATATTCTTTTCCGGACAAGTATCATTTAAGATACTGCATGTTCCGTCTGTCATCTTTTCCATACCACTCCTCGTTTTCTCAAATTTAATGTCTGCTCCGCATCATACAAAACAGCATTTCCGTCATAGACTTTTTTCTGCTTCCCACGATGCAGGGCTTTATTATTTCCAGTCTCCACGATACAGCATCCGATACCCGTGTCGGTTCTTCAAACTCCTGATATTTATCCCGCATCCACGGAACAGCCACTATAACTCCAAAATTCTTGGAAGATTCTGGATTTGTTTTAATAAGATGTTTTTCAAAAGTTCTATCATTCAAGTCTGAAAGAATATCTTTATAACACTGCATCGTGGTTACTATGTAGTTTTTCTCACCATAGAAGTTTAGACCATTCCCGCTGTATACGTCCTCTTTGCAACTCTTGATTTCGTAGCATATAAAAATTCCCTTTTCCAACGATGACACTGCGTATTGGTTTGGCGGTTCAAACTGCATGAAATCTACTCTTCCACCCTTCCCGGCAGTTGTGAACGCGTCAATGCTAACCTCACTCGCCCAGTATTTACCCATGCCGCTAAATCGGCTACTTACAAGCAGTTCTCCGAGAAACCTTGTTGTTTCCGCTCTGTTCATGCTGTTCATGCTATCCCTCACTTTCTGCCTTAAGCCACTTCATTGCGCACTCTTCTGTTCTTTCACACTCTCCGCAATGATTCATAACGGTATTTCTTATACATTCTTCCGTAGGCTGACAGATAAAATTGGAAGCTATTGGCAAAAACTCTGCCAACTCCTCGTCCGTCATGCTTCTGATCCGGTCTGCATTAGTCTGCGGTCTGCATTCTTTCACAATCTCAAAGCACTCATCCTTCCAAGCTAAAACATTTTCTAGCTTATAGGAACTGTAGCCAACATGATAATAGTCCTCTCCGATTTCCTTGTACTTGATTTCGTAATATGGCTTTTTTCCTATCATTGTTACGATAATATCTAAGCAGGAAACTTTAATGCGTTCTGTTTTGCTATCCCGTGCCACAGTTCTTATACACTCAATCATGACTTTCCTCGCTTTCTGCAAGTTTTGCATATTTCCAATCACATACATATGCCGGATCTTCAGCACTCCATGATGTAGTGCCCTGTTTCCATGCATACACTAATCCGTTGTTGTATTTTGCAAAATATCTCCTATTCCATTCATTGGATTCGCTATGTCTCACAAGAATCAGTGTATCAACTGGAACTCTACTCCAATCAACCTGTGGTTCAATCGGTTCGACATATTCGCTGTTCGCCCATTTTCTCGTCTTTATTTCACAATCTCTTATTGTGCCGCCATTAAAATTACACTCGTTGCACTGTGTTTTTCTGCAATTTTCCAGCTTTCCATTAACGACGGCAATGTTCCCCCCATTGCACGCGATTTCAATAATCTCTTTTGCATACTTCTCTCTATTCAGCATCCTTCTGCTCCTTCCCGTACCGCAACTGATACGGCACTTCCTTAAAATCTCTCAATGCACCCGTGGTTGGATGCTTCGACACATATGTATGCCTGTCTGTCATTTCGCTAAGACATCTTCGTTTTTCTTTACTTTCTGTATACATATTTTCTCCTTTTATACAACTCCAACGGCCATTTTCGCCAACATATCAGCTTTCTCATTACCACGGACACCTGAATGCCCTTTTACCTTTTTGAAATAAATTTTTATTTTGGCATTTCTCACATAATCTCTATATAACTGTGTGCCCTTTTGGTTTGCATTCCATTTCCCTGTTGGCCAGTTTTCAATTCCTATATAATCATAGTAAATTGTTAATTCCTGAATACCGTTTTGCTCTGCATAGCGGATTGCAGCCATAGCACCTTCTATTTCGCCTGCTACATTCCGCATACTTGCCATTTCAGGATTTGCACCACTTCCCATGATCTCATGTTCTTTTGTGCCATCATTTATGATTCCGCCATAGCCATAGGTTTTTGTATATTTATTGTAGGATCCGTCTACATACGCATACGCTGTTATATTCTTTCTTTGTTCTTTTTGCGTCATATACGCGGCTGCCTCTTCCGGTTTTGCAAACTGCTGATATTCTGCACCAGCATACCCATCAATCTGTGCAAAGCATTCAGGCCATGTCTTATAAATTCCTGGCACACGTCCTTTGCGCACCGCATATACACGTTCAAGATTTTTCTTTTGCTTATTTTTATTTCTGTAATTCATAATAGAAATATAGTTCTTACGGCTTTTCAAATACTCTTCCTTAAATAAACACTCTTTACCACAGTTGCAAGCATCGCATTTTGCATAAAAGGTAATGCAGTGCTCTTTTACACAAGCTTCTTCAGAATATGAACAAATTCCATTTTTTTCATGTTGACAGTTAAATTCTTGACAATATGACATATCCTCATCTCTTTTCTATATGTATATTTTAGTATATTATACCATTATATACCTTTTGTGTAAATATAATTATATAATATTGTTGTTATTTTATTATATATGTTGTATAATAGAGACACCAATTAAGAAAGGACTATGATTGCATTGCGTAATAAAAAAATGTCTAATAATGTGCTTGCATCACGCATAAATAAACTAAGAACTATTTCTGGTTTAAGCCAGGCTGCGTTCGGAGCTTCCATAGGCACATCACAGGCTGCATTATCGGCTTATGAAAAAGGAATCCGTACCCCATCCCTGGATATATTAATAGATATTTCAAATAAATATCATGTCTCTATTGACTGGCTCTCTGGTCTAAGTGATATTCCAAATTCAGCACAAACCAAAACTTATGCAGATCTAATAAAGTTGATTGTATTGCTAAATGATAATAACCACCTGGATATAACCTTGGATAGAGACTCTGATATCCTAAATTTCATTTCAGCTGATAAAACTCTTATAGAATTTTTTAAAGAATGGAATGAAATGCGTACTTTGCGCGAAGATTTAGAAAATGGGGATAGATTATATAATTTATGGCTGAATGACGCTATCAAACGATATGATATTCCACTGTCTTGACACTCCCCATAGCTGAACCTAGTTTTACGATACATTCAGATAAAAAAAACAGAAAATCACCGCTACTAAAAAAGGGGACTTTCTGTTTTTTTGTGTTAAATTGTAGTATTAATGCCATTTACGGCTGCATGCTCGTCCTTGTCCATCGGAATAACAAGGCATTTCTGCCCATCAACAATCTGAGAATGGATCTGACTGACTTTTTCCGGTTTGACACGCAGAATAACATCGTAGGTTTTGACTGCCGGGATGTCGTCTCCGTCAGATTCTTCTACTGGAAGAGTGCGTGTTTTCTCTAACTGCTGTTTCAAATTTTCAACCTGCTGTACCAGTTCTAATTTTTCTTTGCGTTTGGCATTTGCCTCCACCAGCTTCGAATCAACTAAGTTCTCTACAGTCGGTACATCCTCACCGAATATATTTTCATATGTCTGTTCGATCACGGCTGCCTGTTCCTCGGTCACGCCGCTCTCAGCAAGTACGGAAGAGATCGTACTCTTTGTGACAGGGACCGGTTTCGGTTCCGGCTCCTCTTCTAAAGCGACTGGGATCAAGTTGTTTAAATTGTCCTGGATATCCATGAAAATAGCATCACTTTCATCATCATATTCTCCGATGACTTCTTTTACAATGCTCTGGAAGGTAAGTTTCTGCTCGGTAGCCGTAAATTTAGAACCACAGCCAAGACCGGATTCCATAAATTCAGAGTGCGGTGTCTTGGTGTCTCTGGTGTAAAACATGACAGAGTGGATATCCGTGCTCCGGTCGGTAAAAGCAGGAAATACAAATCCGGTGTCAGGAGCGCCAACAACCCAGTCACGGATACGCGGTCCAATGCGGTTTTCATCCTCACGGTAGCCAAGTCCCGGTTTGGTCAGGTTGACCGGGCAGATCGCGCAGAGCAGATATTCGTAAACTTCCTCGGACTCGTCTAATTTGTTGTTGTCAGAAGTCTTTGTCATAACGTCGTAGGCATCGTGAAATACAAGGATCAGATAGTTTCCGACGTAGTCGTAGCTGTCAATGACAAGATCATAAAATGCTTCCATCAGATCATCATTTTTTAAGGTACTCTCGCGCAGACCCATCAAAAACTGCTGTCTGCCGCCGGCAGCCTCCTCCGCAGCTGGAAATTCCAGTTCCAAAATATTGTTTCCGATTGTACCTGACAATACTTTTTTTGCGATCTCCAAGTATTTGTAAAATTCTTCATCTTCCAGATTTAAAAATGTTTCTCCAAAGGAAGTTACCTTGTTCTTGTCCGCATCCACATAGCAGCCACACACCCTCGTAAAAGTGCAGGCATCTTTTTTTAATCTTCTTTTCAGTTCTAAAACATCTTTTTGGTTCATTTTTATTCCTCCATATAGCAAACTTCATCTTCCAGGTATTGGATCAGTTCTTCTACCTATGCAAAAAATTTCGTGTTGAAAATAACCACAAGTCCGATAGCCACAACCAGAATCAAGATAATCTCCATAATAGCCTCCTTATCTTCTTCCCACAATGTGTTAGTTTTTTTTAAATAATTCTTCTTCCCAGTATTTGATTTTTTTTATGCGACAACAACCTGTTGGAAATATACAAAACACATCTTCAAAATCACCAAATTCCTCTGGCTGCATCAATTTTTTATGTCTTAATTTTTCACAAATTCCGGCTAATTCACTACACCATTTCTGCGTTACTGGATCATATACCTGCAAAATCACCTTATAAGTGCAATTATTGCATATCTTATCTGCCTGATCTTTTCCGTAAATTACATCTAACTGCTTTTTAGAATGGATAAAAATCATGACTTCGATTTTTTCATTATTTAACACATCAAGATATGCAGCAAAATTTTCTATTTTGCCGAAATTTTGAAATTCATCCATCAGAAAAAGGATAGGCTCTGTTTTTTCTCTTTGTTCAAAAAATTTGCAAAACTGATTGATAATCATCATTTGCAATTTTGTATAAACATGTCCGCAAACAAATACATCGTAACCGTTTTCAAGATCTTCCGGTGTAATACTTTTATCTGATCGTCTCAATGCTTTTATTAACATCTTATCAGTGGCAAACGATGAAATATTGGCATATACTTCTGAAAACACATAGTCTACAGTTTCATCACTCATTGAATCAAATTGAGATATATACCTAATAGCATCACCGTCATTATGTTCAATAATTTCAGAAACAAGGCTTCTAGGTGTTTGTGCGGCAATGGAAATCATTGTTTCCGGAAAATCCATTCCTTTTTTATAAAAATAAATGATTGCTCCGCATAAATAATCTCTTGCTTTTTCTGACACATTAATTATAGCGTTGTTACGTTCCGTCAAAGGGATAATATTTTCCGCTATCTCATGTGCTGAATCACATAAATTATTTTTTAATATACAATAGGGATCATAATTACATGCTGAAATATCTGATGGATTGAATACTTTTATTGTATCTTCGCCTCTTGCCTTTTTTGTTTTCCTGAAAAGCTCACCTTTTACATCAATAACAAATGCCCGATTTTTCCAATTTATCAGCGTAGGAACGGCTATGCAGTTGCTTTTTCCACTTGCCGGTGATCCAATAACAAGTACATGTCCATCCTCATTTTCTTTTTTTACTACTTTCCCAAAATTGTTTTTACCAAAAACTATACCATTATTATTTCTCATTTATCTTATCTCCTTATCTATAATTGCAAATTTGGCAGCACATATTTCAGTTATGGTTAATTGAGTTTTGCCAGTTCCTGTTCCACTTCTTCTTCGGACATTCTGCTCACTTCATACGCTTTTTCCTCTGCAATATCTGGTTTCATGTCCGATCCTGTTAATTTTTCAAGTAGTGCAAACCTTTTTGAACTCATTTCACTTACGCATTTCACAAATTTATATGTTCTTTCGAGATGCTTATCCGGAATTTTATCAATTAAATCAATCGTTTTTTCTTTCAATAACTTTACTTCCTCGTCATTTGTTCTTTCTTTTTCCATATTCTTTCCTCCTAATATTGATATACATGTGCTGTCAAATCTGCAATTATAAAATATCTGTTTCCTTTGTTATCCGGATATGTAACTCCATAAAAAAGTTCCCATAGTAATTAATCCTGCTCCAACCAGTATTTGTATCAAAAAAAGAATTGACATCGATGCCAGATCAAATAGTCCCTGTACTTTTTCAGGATACTTTTTATCATATACAACATAACTTTTTTTCCCTTTTATTTTTCCTATATTAGTAGAACTATTTTTTGAATAAGCTCTTACTAAAAATTTTCCCACTTCATATTCATAAAGTTCTTTATAGGAATTATCAAGATTCATGCTATAGTCAATAACTGTTGCCTTTGTAACCACACCGTTTTTTATCTCCTGGATTTTTTTCTTCTCCATATTGATGCCAATGGCTGCCATAACCATCCCTATAAAACAAACAAAAATCCTATCTATCATTTCGATCCTCCCATTAATTCTAAGTTTACTGTTCAAGAAAGAAGTTACTTCTCGATTCTAATGAACTACTAGGTAGCTCATTGTCGGGTTTCTAATGTATGGAGCAATGTTCGGGAAACTGTTCATAGTCTGCACTAAGTTTTCCATCTTTAGATGCCATTTCTGTGTATTCTGTTTCTGGGACTTATTATAAAAGATGAAAACCAAATGCCGGCTCCGGTATGAACTCTGCATTTACATTCGCTTTTAATTCTAATTTTTTTTCTTTAAATTCAAACCTATAATCCGTCAGATATTTGTCTATACATTTTTCCGTCATTCGTGTAATAATATCTAAACATTCATCCTCAGACAATCTTTGCAAATTTTTTTTCATCATTTCTTTTGTTACATGATTGTTATTTTGACACAAATAATCGATAACATATTCCTGTATTGTCCATTTCCCATTGTCACATTTTACGGCAGCATCTACACAGTCTAAATGATCGTATACTGTTTCATAGGCTAATTTTTTCCCGTCATGAACAGTATCTTTTGCGAAAAGCGTATAAAATCTTTTCTGGTTCTGATTTTCAAGACTACCTTCAGAGAATTTAATTTCATAATGCATTTGCAGGCTTTGAATATAAGGTCTGTAATAAACATCCAGATCCTCCAACTGATCATATGTAAAAATATCCCAGTAAATATTTATTTCTGTAATTTGCTTTAATTCTTCAAAAGAACTAAAGACTAATGGTATTCCAAAACATGTATTATCTCTGGCATGTAAAGATAACTGACATACTTTTTTATTTGGATATGGTGAATTGCTTACTATAGGAATATCCAACGCATCCCCATCTTTAATTACTTTGATTTTTCCATTGATATGTGTTGTCTCAGAATCGGTAAACAGATTTGGAATGATCCATAACACATAATTATTTTCTGTATATTCCGGATAGAAATTTTTTATCATTTCTATCTGCATTATTCTTCGTTCCTGTTCTTTGGAAATTTCAACGATTGTATCCATTACTTTAAATAGGATATCCCTTCCATATGCCTGCATGGATGGGGAGGGTTAGCAAATGGTTTTTCCCATTGTATATACCCTGTTATCCAATTCTCCTTTCTGCTGTATAAATGCTTTTTATTTATTTTGAAAATCAAATTTCACGGTTCCATTTTCATCTGCAATTAATACTGCATCAAACCGTTTTCCAGTTTTACTTTTAAACCCTTTAATAAGTCCAGTTTTTCCGCGCATAAGCTGCCTTACTTCTTCATCCGTCAAATGTTTTGCTGCAATCAGGTGCGGAATTTTATATCCACATTCACATTCAAAAAAAACATTTCCCTTTTTCATACAAGCGGAGCATTTTGGACATTTAATATCTGATTCTTCTAACACTTTCTCTGGTAAAACAAAATCTATCTTATTTCCATTCAAAACAAGCTTTGCAGTAAACATGCGACGTGTTCGTGATGAATAAAATCCACTGATAAAATCTGTTTCACCAACAACGAACAATTTTTTTATTTGATCATCCGGGATCTCTCTTTCAGCTATTTTATTTCCAAATCTAAACCCGCACTCACATTGATAACCATATTTGGATTTCAATAATTTATGTACTTTACACACAGGACAGTTATAATTACTTACTTCTTTCATTTCGTCAGCATTGGGGAATTCAAATTGCAGCTTTTTATCCGCATTATCCCATTTTAAATATGCGGAAAATGGTCTTTTCCCTTTTTCTTTGGGTTTAAAACCATCAATCAGATCTGTTTTTCCTTCGGTCACCAGCTTTATTACCTGCTTATCATCTAAAGAGATGCCTGCAATGGTCCCCACATAAAAGTTGCATCCACCAGGGTTTTTAGAATATTTACTGCAAAAATATCCAAACTTATTTTTTTTCAACCTATTTCCACATATTGGACAATTTGCAGCAACATCTACCGGCACATTATCATCAAATTTCAACGCTATTTTCTTTTGTGTGTTATCCCAATATAATCTTGCTTCAAAACTTTTTTTATCTTTATTTTTTAAAGAAACCGGCTCTGTTACACCTCCATTAAGAATAGTCTGAAGTTCTTTTTCCTTAATGGTATGTCCCATAATGTTCCCAAGTACAAAACTGCAATCTGTTTCCCGACGTTTTTCCTGTGCTTTATAATTTTCACAACGATATCCGTATGATGTTGCAAGAATTTTCCCATTACAAATTGGACAATGATAATTTGTTATCATATCCTCAAATTCAGGGAATCTAAACCGTACTCTTTCATTTTCTCTGTCCCATATTAAAAAGGCATCAAATTTGCCACCGTCTTCTTTTTTAAATCCTTTTATTACGTCAGTACTATTCTCTTTTATCAATTTTTCAATCTGCTTAATCGGAATAGCTTTTCCTTTGATTTTTCCAATACGAAACTTACACCCATGATCTGCATCTATATAATCTTCGCACCGATAAAAACCATCTCTTTCCAAAATGCTTTTCCCACATATTGGACATTTTAAATCTGTTTTATTCCATGGCATATCGGTAAGTTCAAATTCCAATTTTTTACTATCGTTATTCCATTTCAAATACGCTGCAAATGGCTTTCCTTTTTGAGAAATAAAGTCATAATACGGTCCTGTCTTACCATAATGTAATAAGGTTGCTAATTCATTTGTAAGTAAACGGTGCCCTAAAATATCCCCTATCGCAAATTTACATCCTTCGTTCTTGCTTATATTCGACTTACACCGGAATCCCCAACTGGTTGTTTCTATGTCATCCCCACATAACGGACATTTGATTTTTGTGTTATAAGAATCAAATTCCTTATATTCATATTGAATACGGTTAGAAGCAAATGAGCGAATTTTACCTGCTATAATTCCAGTGTTGTCCTCAGTTTTTAATCTATTGCAAGTTTCTCTAATATAAGTATAAAGTTCTTTTTCATAATCACTTTTAAAAATCTGACCATTTGCAATGCCATCCAGTCCTTTTTCCCATTTCGCAGTCATTTCAGGAGAAAGCAGTTCAGGCAATGTAACATTTACGACTTCATAAATCATTTCTCCAAAAGCAGATGGAACCAATACTTGTTTTTTATCTTTTACACAGATATAATTCAATCGTAACAATTTTTCGATAACCTCCGCTCTTGTAGCAGAAGTACCAATGCCATCGGCTTTAATTTGCTCTCGTAATTCGTCATCCTCAATAAGTGTTCCTGCTCCTTCCATTGCAAGAATAATAGAACCTGACGTGTATCTTTTGGGTGGAGTCGTTTCTCCTTTTCTTATTTCATATTGTGCAGAATAGCATTCTCCCTGACGAAGTTTAGACATAGCCGCCACCCTTTTTTCTGCATTTTCATCCTCATCAGGAAATCCAAATACTTCATAATAACCTTGCTCTACCAGGTACTTATTCGTACCATGGAAAGTTTCATTTTCACTTATTGCATCAAATGATACACGCTCATACTCTGCCGGAGGAAAAAATATAGCTAGAAATCTTCTGCAGATCATG
>UMJI01005249.1_pt1 | contig 10700 bp, 9 predicted proteins | sample 1965991 | NCBI WGS metagenome assembly UMJI01 (sample SAMEA4836140, study PRJEB28245) | human gut metagenome | biome: gut microbiome; material: fecal sample | place: Denmark | collected 2008
AGGTGGAGCAGTACGATGAGGAGGACGATGCGGAAGAGAGCCGCGACGGCATTGCCGAGACCCTCGTCCGCTGGGTCCCGCCCATCACCGCCATCGTCTGCGCAGGCATTGCGCTGTGGGGCTTCGTCTATTATCAGTTTATGATGTAAATGAATGACGGAGGAGGCTGCGCTTCCTCCGTTTTTTGGTTGTACGAAGGAGAAACGTTATGCCTGACGAAGCACTGCAAACCGCTTTTGAGATCAAAACTACCTGCGATGAGATCAGCCGCAAGCTGCTGTGCTGGCACTGGGAGAACAAACCAGGGGAGCACAGCCTGGGAGCCCTGCTGGATCACATCCGTACCCGCCAGCAGGAGAGCCCCGAATATTATGACCGTCTGCCCGATCTGGCGGGCCGAAACAGCTGGCAGCAGCTGGATACCACCCTGTGTATGCGGGTGCTGCTGGACCCGGAAAAGGATGCTGCCCGCCCGCTGGATCTGCTGGGCAATACGGAGCACCCCGCTGCTGCCCGCCGGGCCTGCAACGCGGTGCGCACCGCCCGCAATGAAGCGGCCCATGCCTCCGACCGCACGGCGGCTGCGCAGGCGGCGATCCTCTTCAACGAGGCCGTGGAAGCACTGGAAGAAGGCTATGCAGGCGCGCCCCTGCGCACCAGTGAGCTGGGCCAGTATTACCGGCTGGCTGAGGATTATCTGAGCCGCTGCGGGGCCAAAAAGCCCATTGCGTCGGCAGCCCCGGAGGAAAAAGCCCCCCGCGTGGCAAAGTCCGGCCAGAACACTGCGGGCAGGAAGAAAGAGGGGACTTCCGGCAGTGCTTCCCGCCGCAGCAGCGCAAAGCAGAACACGAGCGGCCGCAGTTCCGGCAGCAGACCCCAGAACCGGAAGCAGGGCGGCAGCCGGAACAGCCGTGCCCGGGCCAGGCAGAAGCAGAAACAGGCCAACCGCACCGTTCTGCTGGTGCTGCTGGCGATTCTGGCCGTGGGTCTGCTGATTCGCGGCTTTACCATGAACTGGCAGTGAAAGAGTGAGGGAACTATGAAGCAAAAACTGATTTTTCTGGATATTGACGGTACTTTGCTGCCGCCTGGTGAGATGACCGTTCCGGCCAGTGCCGTGGAGGCCATCCGGCAGGCCCGGGCCAACGGCCACAAGGTGTTTCTGTGCACCGGTCGTAACCTGCGCATGACGAAACCGCTGCTTGCCTACGGTTTCGATGGCTTTGTCTGCTCTGCAGGCGGCTATGTAGGCTGTGATGGGAAAATTCTCGTGGATCTTCCCATGGAGCCTGCGCAGGTCGAGGGCCTGCGGGAGGTGCTGGGGCGTGCCGGTGCCGAGTGCACCCTGGAAGCCCGGGACGATACTTACGGCGGCATCAAGATGATCGAGCGATTCGCCCATTTGTTCCCCCGTAAGCCGGGGCAGCTGAACAGCGAGGCCGAGCGCTGGCGCAAAACGATGGAGTATGGCATGACCATCCGGCCCATTGAGGAATACCACGGAGAGCCGGTTTACAAGGTGGTGTTCATCGCCCCCAACGAGGCCTGCCTTGCCGAGGCAAAGCAGCTGTATGAGGACCAGTTCATCTTCTGTGAGTCCCGGCTGGGGGATACCCCGTCAGCCATCGTCAACGGGGAGCTCATCAACCGCAAGTTCAACAAGGGCACCGGCATCAAGGCCATCTGCGATGAGCTGGGGTGTTCGCTGGCCGATACCATCGGCTTTGGCGACAGCGACAATGACCTGCAGATGACCGATGTGGTAGGCATCAGCGTCTGCATGGCCAACGGCTCTGACAACCTGAAAAAGCTCTGCGACCGCATCTGCCCGGCTGTGACGGAGGACGGCGTGGCAAGGGAGCTCAAAACCCTGGGCCTGATCTGAGAGCAGCCTTCCACAAAAGAAGAGATGATAACAAAAAATTCCCGCTCCATCGAGCGGGAATTTTTGTTAGAGAGGTTTATTTCTGATGGACCGCCTTGTGATACACCGCGTAGGCGATCACGGCAGAGAGGGCCTCTGTGATCCAGAAGGCGTGCCAGACACCGGTAGGGCCCATGCGGCCGCACAGCACCCACGCAATGGGCATGATGAAGATGATGTAGCGGCAGAGGGAGATGACCAGCGAGGGCACGCCCTTGCCCAGACCCTCCAGCGCGCCGGAGGAGGTGGTAGACACTGCCGAGACGATGAACCCCAGGCAGATGACCCGCAGGGCGGTCTGGCCGATGGCGATGGTCTCGGGGTTAGAGGTGAACAGACCCATCAGCGGGCCTGCAATGGTCAGGCAGAGCAGGGTGCCAATGGCCATGATCCCGGCGCTCAGGCCCAGTGTCAGGTTGTAGAGCCTGGACACACGGCCATGCTCCCGGGCACCGTAGTTGTAGCCCACCAGCGGGCGCATCCCCTGCACGATGCCGTTGGCCGGCAGGTAAAGGAAGGTCTGGAGCTTGTAGTAGATGCCCAGCACCGTCACATAGCTCTGGGAGTAGACCGCCAGCAGGCCGTTCAGGAAGGTGACCAGCAGGCTGGGCAGGGCCAGATTCAGGATGGCCGGTACACCGATGGCATAGAGCTTGCCGTCAAGGGCGGCATCGAACCGCAGGCAGCGGCGGGAGAAGCGGACGGCGACTTCGGTGGTGCAGTAGACATAGAGGTAGACCACAAGGGAAACGGCCTGCCCGATGCCGGTGGCAAGGGCCGCACCGGCAATGCCCAGGGCGGGCACCGGCCCAAGGCCGAAGATGAGGACCGGGTCGAGGGCGATGTTGGTCACACAGCCGGTGATCAGCGCCACCATGGCAACATTCATCCGGCCCACGGACTGGAAGATCTTCTCAAAGGCGAGGTCTGCCATGTTGACCAGCGAGAACAGGAACACGATGGTGGAGTAGGTCACGCCCATGTCCACCAGAGCGGGATCGGTAGTGAAGCGGCGCAGGAAGCCGGGCATGATGGCAATGCAGAGGACCATGCCCAGCACGCCGTGCAGCAGGGAGAACATCATGCCGTGGGTGGCGGCCCGGTTGGCGTTTTCGTGGTCGCCTGCGCCGAGGTAAAGCGCGATCTGGGCATTGATGCCGATGCCGAAGCCGATGGCCACTGCATTGACAAAGTTCTGGATGGGAAACACCAGCGAAAGCGCCGTCATGGCCTGCTCGCTGATCTGGGCCACAAAGAGGCTGTCCACGATGTTGTACAGGCTGTTCACCAGCATCGAGATGACGTTGGGCAGGGCCATGGAGAGCAGCAGCGGGAACACCGGTTTGGTTTTCATAAAAGTATCGTTCATTTTCATTGCTCCTGAGGGTCAGATTTGGATTTGAAGGCAAAGCAAAAGCCACACAATGGCTTTTGTACCATTGTGTGGCGAAAAGTTGCAGAATGCTGTAAAAATCCACACGATATTTTATTGGCTCAAAGATACCACATCACAGGGATACTTGTCAAGGACTTTTTGAAATAAAAGTATGACTTTTTTACGGTGGACCCTTGCCCTTGACAAGGGGCGCGGCGGCGGTAAAATAAGAACAGAACGCACAAAAGGAGGATCTGCCATGAAATGGATGATCGCGTCAGACCTGCACGGGTCGGCCTACTACTGCCGCAAAATGCTGGAGGCCTTTGAGCGGGAGGGAGCCGACCGGCTGTTCCTGTTGGGCGACCTGCTCTACCACGGCCCCCGCAACGACTTGCCCCGAGAGTACGCCCCCAAGGAGGTCATCCCCCTGCTGAACGGGAAAAAGGAGAAGCTGCTCTGCGTGCGGGGCAACTGTGATGCCGAGGTGGACCAGATGGTGCTGGAATTCCCCGTGCTGGCCGATTATGCGGTGCTTCCGGTGGGGCGGCGGCTCATTTATGCGACCCACGGGCATATCTATCATGTGAAAAATCTGCCGCCGCTGGCCCCGGGAGATGTGCTGCTGCATGGGCACACCCATGTTCCGGCCTGGACAGAGTTCGGGCAGGGAAATCTTTACCTGAACCCGGGTTCTGTGAGCATCCCCAAGGAGAACAGCCCCCACAGCTACATGACCCTGGAAGAAAACACGATGCAATGGAAAGAGCTGGAAAGCAGCGCTGTTTTCCATGAACTGACCCTTTGATAAAGTCCCACGGCCGGTTTTGCGGGCAGCTTGAAATTTGCCCACCGGTATGGTATGATAAAACTGAAAACAGATCGGCAAAGTTCCGCAGAGCAGTGCTGTGCGGGGCAGGAGCCTTTTTGTTTCCGCAATGAGTTAGCTAAAACTAACAAAATGACGAAAACAGCGGGCTGGACTTGTGCAGTTTGACAGGGGTGCCCGCAGATACAGTATGGAGGGGACAACAATGGTAGAAACGATCCTGAGGGTCGATGGTATGATGTGCGGTATGTGCGAGAGCCACATCAATGATGTGGTACGCAAGACCGCCCGGGTGAACAAGGTGACTTCTTCCCACACCAAGGGCGAAACGGTCATCGTCTCGGAGCAGCCGGTGGATGTGGAGGCGCTGAAGGCTGCCATTGCCGAAACGGGCTACACCGTGACCGGCGTGCAGACCCGGCCCTATGAGAAAAAGGGCTTCTTCTCGTTCCTGAAAAAGTAACAGCCCGGTGTTTCTGGCCGGGCTGATCATGCAAAACAGGAGGTATCTCGTTATGAGGATCTTGGTGTACGGCGCAGGCGTTCAGGGCTGTCAGCTGGCCCACAGTCTGGCACAGAACAAGAAAAATGTGGTCACCCTGCTGGCCCGGGGCGAGTGGAAGGAGGTCATTGACCAGAAGGGCCTGACCATCCGCCACATGCTCCAGCAGAAAACAACGGTGGATCGGATGCAGACAACAGATGTGCTGGCCCCCGAGGATGTGTATGACCTTGTGTTTGTCACGGTGCAGGCCGGGCAGCTGGCCGATGTGCTGCCCATCCTCAAAGCAAACCGGAGCCAGTACTTCATCTTTGTGGGCAATGATCCCTATGCGCAGGAGATGCTGCAGGCCATGCAGCGCCCGGTGGATAAGATCGCCTTTGGCTTCCAGAACAATGCAGGCCGCCGGGAGCATGACCGGCTGGTCAGTGTGCACATGGGGATGGGAATGACCGTTGGCGGCGCAACCGCACCCCTGTCCGGCGCGTTCCGCCTGCGGCTGCAGGCTGCCTTTGAGGGGACTCATTACAAGCTGACCTATTACAGCGATATGGACGAGTGGCTCAAGAGCCACATCGCCTTTATCCTGCCCTGCGCCTATGCCTGCTATGCGGTGGATGGGGAACTTTCCCGCACCACAGTGGAACAGCGCAGGATGATCGTGGATGCCGCCTGGGAGTGCTGTGAGATGCTGAAAGCGGCAGGTGTACCCGTGAACGATGCGGAGAACACCGACCGCTACCGCGAGGGTACCAAACAGCGGAAAAAGACCGAGCGGATGGTCTACTGGATGGCGCAGACGGTCGTTGGGAAGTGGTGCATTTCGGATCACGCCATGCGTGCGGTGAGCGAGATGCAGTATCTGGATGAAGCGTTTGCCGCCCTGCGCGCCACCACATTGGTGGAGATGACTGCCTGGGATGAACTGCGCAGATCCCTGCCCAGAAAGAAGTAAGAGCCGGAAAATGTCCGGAGCATGAGAAAAAGCCTGTCGGTTTTTGCGCTGACAGGCTTTTTTCTATTGGTTCCGTGCCCAGAAGGCGGCAAGCTGCTGCTCCAGCTCTGTGGTGCTGCGCAGGTATTGGAGCTGGTGCCAGTGGCGGGGGAACAGGCGGGTGTATTCGGCGCGGGCAAAGCGGTCATCCAGCAGAAGCACCACGCCCCTGTCTTCCTGCGTGCGGATGACCCGGCCCGCCGCCTGCAGCACCTTGTTCATGCCCGGAAAGCGGTAGGCGTAGTCGAAACCGGTGCCGCCCGCCTCGTCATAGTAACGGCGCAGGATCTCCTGCCGGGGGTTCACCTGAGGCAGGCCCACCCCCACGATGGCGCACCCGATGAGCCGGTCGCCCACCAGATCCACGCCCTCGCCAAAGATGCCGCCCATGACCCCGAATCCCAGCAGCGTTTTTGCGGGGCTTGGGCTGAACTGTTCCAGAAAGGCCGCCCGGGCCGCGTCGTCCAGACCACTCTCCTGGGCCAGCGTCCCGATGTCCGGGTAACGGGCGGTGAAGTCCTCATATACCTGCCGCAGATAGGCGTAGCTGGGAAAAAAGGCCAGATAGTTGCCCACCTTGGCCCGGGCCAGTGCGGCCAGCGCATCCGAGACAGCCTGAACGCTGGCCTTCCGGTCCCGGTAGCGGGTGGAGATGCCGGGCAGGCAGTAGAGCCCCAGATGTTCGGGCGGAAACGGGCTTTCCAGTGCCACAGCCCGGGCATCGGGACAGCCCAGCACGGAGCGGTAGTAGCCCGGCGGGGTGAGCGTTGCGCTGAACAGTGCCGCAGCCCGCCCGGCGGCAAGGCTGGCATCCACAAAGGGGGCAGGGTCAAGGCAGAGCAGCTCCCATTCCAGCTCGCTGCCCCGGGCTGTCAGCTGGGTGACAAAATGCGCGTCGTACCGTTCTGCCGCCCGGGTGATATCCTGCAACGCAAAGTAGAGCTCGAGCAGCTGGGCGTGGGCATCGGCCTCCGGGTTGGCCTCCAGCCAGTCCTGCAGGGGGGCCTGCAGGCTGAACAGCAGTCGGAGCAGTTCCTTCGGCAGCTCTTGCAAAAAGACCGTGCCATCTTGCGCCAGCAAAGGCTCCGGCAGCGGGAAGGCGGCTTCTGCCGGTTCGGTGTCCAGAAGGCTGGTCTGTTGGGTGAGATCCTCTGCCGGCGATTCGGTGGGCGCTGGACCCCGGCGGGGGGCCAGCTTCGTTACCGCCCGGCGCGCTTCCAGAAAGCCCCTGTCTGCCTTTGTCAACGCGGTTTTCAGTGCGCTTTTTCCTTTGCCGATGGCCCGTCTGGCATCGGTCAGGCTGCTCTTGCAGAACCGTGCCGAGTACATGGCTCTGGCCCGGTCCGGCAGGTTGTGGGCTTCGTCGATGAGAAAAATGTAGTCGCCCGCCGCATCGAAAAAGCGCCGCAGGTGCACGGTGGGGTCGAACAGATAGTTGTAGTCTCCGATGACCACATCACACCACTCGCTCAGGTCCAGCCCCAGCTCAAAGGGGCAGACCCTGTGCCGCCGGGCAGTCTCGGTCAGGGCGGCCCGGTCATAGGGGACAGCGCTGTCCAGCAGGTCGGCCAGCGCATCCTTCAGCCGCTCGTAGTAGCCGTTGGCGTAGGGGCAGGCCTCCGGCAGGCAGGCGGGACGGCCTTCAGCATCCTTGCACAGGCAGGCCTTCTCCTTGGCCGAAAGGGTCACGCTGCGCAGGGAAAGCGCCGGGTCTGCCGCCCGCAGACGGGCCAGTGCATCCTCAGCAGCGGCCTGTGTCGTGTTGCGGGCGGTCAGGTAGAAGATCTTTTCCCCCTTGCCCTCGCCCATGGCTTTCAGGGCAGGGAAGAGGGCGCTCATCGTTTTGCCGATGCCGGTGGGTGCCTGGCAGAACAGCCGGGTACCGCCCTTCTGCTCTGCCTTGCCCGCAGCACAGGCGCGATAGACCTCCCCGGCAAGGGCGCGCTGCCCGGGGCGGTAGGCCGGAAACGGAAATTGCAGGGCCCCAAGGCTCCGGTTCCGGGCTTCCACCCAGTCCAGCTGCCGTCGTGCCCAGGGAAGATACTGCCGCAGTAAGTCGTTGAGAAACGCATCCAGCTCAGCGGCGGAGAAGTGCCGGGTATAGCGGATGATCTCATCGGTGTCGATCTGGTAATAGGTCAGCCGGACATCCAGTGTTTCCAGCTCCCGCTGCTCGGCGCAGATGGCCCCGTAGACCATGCCCTGCGCCCAGTGGCAGGGGTTCATGTCCTCCGTGATGGCATCGGTGGGCGCGGCAGTGGTCTTGATCTCGTCGATGACCACCGTGCCGTCCTCATCGGTAAAAATGCCGTCGGCACGGCCCTCGATGGTGAACCCGATTCCCTCCATCGTCCGCTCTGCCGTGAGGAATACCTCAGCGGCGTAGCCTTCACCCGCCGCCTTCTGGAGCCTGCGGTGGATGCGTGCGCCCTCGTTGGCCCGGTCAAAGCCGGTAAAGCGGCTGTCGATACTGCCGGTGCGGAGCAGGAACTCCACCAGCTCCCGGACAGAGAGACGGATGGTTGGCATGGGGTTCACTTCCTTTCAGGTTGTGCACAGTATGTTGGGAAACTAAACCCCTCAGTCTCGCTATCGCTCGCCAGCCCCCCTAATAGTGGGGCCTCTGGCGTTACGTAAAGTTTTTTGGGGTTCCCCTTTACGCACAAACTACATCGCTTTGCCAAGGCCGCCCCTACTAGGGGCGGTGGCAGCCCAAAGGGCTGACGGTGGGGTTTAACAGCAGGGCCTACCCGAGACCCAGAATCTTTTGACAATTTGCTGCAACAGCATTCACCTGGTCAAAATCCACGGCGGCCCGGTAATAAGTCTCCAGCTCATCATGGCAGTTCTTGGCCTGAGCCATCAGGGCGACAGCCTGGTCGATGAGCTCGGAGGCGGCACGGTCGTTGAAGCGCAGGCGGGCGCGGAAGCCGGACAGGTTCTCCCGGTCCACAAAACGGGTGCAGCGCACGGCCTGCACGCCGGGCAGCTGGATGGGATGCCAGAGGTTGTCGGTCAAAAAAGCCAGCCGCAGGGCCGGGATGAAGATGTGGTCGATCTGATCTTCAGGGTGCATGGCGCAGGGGCAGGTGATGATGTGGTAGCCCCGGGCCAGTGCTTCGGCCCGGATGAGTTCCAGCAGCAGGCGGGAGACCGCCCCGTAATCATCCCGGAATACCACATACCGGTCGGCCAGCGCTTCTACCGTGCCCCGGTAGAATACCATCCCCTTGGGGGTGATGGCTGAGAGCAGCCGCAGCTCCTCGCTGGCGGTGCCCTCGGTGCGGGGAAGCAGCCGGGTGCAGAGCCGCTTGACGTAGCGGCGCACCTTTTCAAAGTTGGCGCTGCAGGCCTCGGCCCGGCGGCTGTCCAGCAGCAGGCTCCCGGCAGAAGCGACATACCGCGCAGCCCGCGCCCGCAGCGCAGCGTTGCGGGCAAACAGCGCCTTGACCTCTTCAGCATGGGGGCGCAGGGCGTCGGCCTGAATGGTATGGTACAGGCTCAGCACTACCTCGTCGGCACCGGGCGCATCCGGCTCTATGGTGTGGGGCGCGGTGGCATCTACGATGGCCCGGCGCTGCCGAACAAAGATCACGCCGTCAAAGCTGTCAGGGTCGCTGGCGCAGTGGATGCACTCCACCGGTTCACCCTGCTGGATGGCCCGGCGGGCCAGCTGCTTCATCAGGGTGGACTTGCCGCAGCCCGGCCCGCTTTTGATCAGCACCATCTGCATGCCGGGCTCCCGGCGCAGCGGCTCAAAATAGCCCTTGAACCCGGCGGGGGTGGTGGCCCCCAGAAAGAAATCGACCCGGTCAAACGAAACACGCTGCATAAAAAACACCTCGCTTTTGCTTTAGAGTATGCAAAAAAGAGGCGTGGGGTGAATGAAAATGAAACCCTCTCAGTCATCGCTGCGCGATGCCAGCTCTCCCGAAGGGCGAGCTTTTCGCCATCTGGCTGTTACGCTGCCAAAACCTCCCCCCTTCGGGGGAGGTGGATGCGAACGAAGTGAGCAGACGGAGAGGATGATTCATTCATAGGTATGCTCACACACTTCGTGGATCTTGTCCCGCAGAGCCACAAAGTCGGCAAAGGCATTGGGCTTGTTCTGCGGGCCGCGCAGCAGGGCGGCCGGGTGGAAGGTGCCCATGAACAGGATGCCGTTCTTCTCAATGAACTGCCCGTGCTCCTTGGTCACCGAAAAGTCGGACCGGATCATCCGCTGGGCGGCGATGCGGCCCAGGCACACCACGATCTTGGGCCGCAGCAGGCGGAACTGCTCCCGCAGCCAGGGCATGCAGGCCTCGCTCTCGGCGGGCAGAGGGTCACGGTTCTGGGGCGGGCGGCACTTGACGATGTTGGCAATGTAGCAGTTCTTTTCCCGGTCCAGGTCGATGGCAAACAGATACTTGTCCAGCAGCTGACCGCTGCGGCCCACAAAGGGCAGGCCCTGCTCGTCCTCGCTCTGGCCGGGGCCCTCGCCCACAAACAGCACTTCGGCGTCCGGCACGCCCTGCCCGAACACCACATTCGTGCGGGTCTTGCACAGCTCACAGCGGCTGCAGGCAAGGCAGTCGGCTTTCAGCGTTTCCCAATCCATGGCGGTTCGATCTCCTTCTGAAACAGTATGATATTTTATTCACAATTCGAAACCTGTTTTCTCTTAAATATTAGCACAAAAACACAATTTTGTCTTGAACTTTTTGCCCGGTGTGTTAGAATAAAGAAGAAAGGCATCCTTGTGTCCAACAGACGCGGGGTGTGAATTTTGGAAAGTAAATTCGGAGGTAATCACAATGGCTGATATGTTTGCACCGCTGGTAGCACAGCTGAAGGCAAATCCCAAGACGATCGTTTTCACCGAGGGCAATGATCCCCGCATTCTGGAGGCCGCTGCAAAGCTGCTGGCCGAGGGCGTGCTGAAGGTCGTCATGGTGGGCAACGAGGCAGAGTGCAAGGCTGCTGCCGCCGCCGGTAACTTTGATATTTCCGCTGCTGAGATCATTGACCCCGAGAACTACGCCGGTTTTGACGAGATGGTCAACACCATGGTGGAGCTGCGCAAGGGCAAGCAGA
>UMJI01044957.1_pt1 | contig 10693 bp, 5 predicted proteins | sample 1965991 | NCBI WGS metagenome assembly UMJI01 (sample SAMEA4836140, study PRJEB28245) | human gut metagenome | biome: gut microbiome; material: fecal sample | place: Denmark | collected 2008
AAGTGTAGCTAACGCACATGCGATGCGACTGATAGATTGGCAATAAATGGAAACAACAAGCCATTTCGCCCAGCTCTATATGCTATCGGAACGAATTGCGTTTGAAATCGTTGTTCTCCCATATGAGTAGACCGATGGTCGCTGGGACTATCTCACCATCTGCCGCTTTTATCTCAGACACGTCGACTAGGCGGACCTATCACAGCAAGCCGGCATGGTAGACAACCGCATGGAAAGGATGGACATCATTGTGAAAGCACGGGCATCCCTTGGATGTCGGAGTCCACTACCGTTTTGAGGATGTCGCGAATCAGGTCCATGTCACGGCGTATCGGATCTCTTTTCGATTAGACCGGCATATTCTTCTTTGTCTTCGTCGTCGAGCAGCGCATAGGCGTCAAGCAAGACGTCTTTGGGGGACGGCGATGTTATTTTCGAGGATGTCTGCTATTAGCCAGCTCAGCGAGTAGTATGGTTCTCCTGCATTAAAGCCATCATCGAGGGATTGGACTTGGCCATCGGGAAGAGAATCGCAATAGGGTCTCAACTGTCGGTAGGCTGCCGCCACTTGCCGATCCAGGGGCCATAACCTTTCCCTTTCCTGTGTGGTGGTCAGATGGCCGGTGTAAATGCGAAAACGTTTCTCTTTGCCGTGTCTTTTCTGCAACCATACGCGGATTAGTTCTTCTTCCACGATTCTATAGCGAGTTTGCCTGTTCTCATCAGCCCGTTTGATGTAATCCGGATCGGCCACCCCTAAATAAAACGCCCATTTCGCTTTCATTTCATCCCAATCGTCTAGGAAATGTATATTCCCTTCGACGCGAATATCAATCCCATATCTTTCGAAAATATGATTCCGAGCCTTGAAATAGGCATAGCCGCGAGTGGTCTAGGTCATTGATCTGACAGGCTTCTGAAACAAGACCCTGCTCGTGGAGGCGCAGACCGGCGTGGTCTAGGTCATTGATCTGACAGGCTTCTGAAACTCCAACCTCTCACTTTCGTGACCGAGGTCAGTGGTCTAGGTCATTGATCTGACAGGCTTCTGAAACATGGATTCGGAGAGCGTCACGTCCACCGTGGTGGTCTAGGTCATTGATCTGACAGGCTTCTGAAACATTATCGGCGTGGTGTCCACGCACAATATCGAGGTCTAGGTCATTGATCTGACAGGCTTCTGAAACTTCGAGTGGGAGGAGATTCACGACATCCTCGAGGTCTAGGTCATTGATCTGACAGGCTTCTGAAACCGTGGCCCAGGTGCACAGGAGGATCGTGCCAGGTCTAGGTCATTGATCTGACAGGCTTCTGAAACCCTCATGCCGCACAGGCCCAAGGTCAGCACCAGGTCTAGGTCATTGATCTGACAGGCTTCTGAAACTGAAGTTCCTTGTGGTCGGTGCCGCGCAGACAGGTCTAGGTCATTGATCTGACAGGCTTCTGAAACACATTGTGGAATTCGACACGGGCATGTGGGCAGGTCTAGGTCATTGATCTGACAGGCTTCTGAAACAGTACCGACTTGTGGTTTGATATGTGGTGGGTGGTCTAGGTCATTGATCTGACAGGCTTCTGAAACCAGTGCGGAGTCATGCACGACCGGGACGTGGTGGTCTAGGTCATTGATCTGACAGGCTTCTGAAACCTTCGCATCGAACCAGTCCAGCAGATCGCCGTGGTCTAGGTCATTGATCTGACAGGCTTCTGAAACAATGGCGGCCCAGCAGACAAGCAAACCAAGTGGTCTAGGTCATTGATCTGACAGGCTTCTGAAACTAAGGACATGCCTTACAAGTGTGTCTGGGCGTGGTCTAGGTCATTGATCTGACAGGCTTCTGAAACAGTCAGATTGCCAATGATGGTGATTACGGTGTGGTCTAGGTCATTGATCTGACAGGCTTCTGAAACGTGAGTGGCACGAATCTGCTGTGGGGCGGCGTGGTCTAGGTCATTGATCTGACAGGCTTCTGAAACGGGCAGACTGCAGCAGCGTTCCTATCAGGCGTGGTCTAGGTCATTGATCTGACAGGCTTCTGAAACAAATCGACCAGACAGTTTCCGCCGCACTGTGTGGTCTAGGTCATTGATCTGACAGGCTTCTGAAACACGCCATCGTTCTCTGGGACAACATCGACCGTGGTCTAGGTCATTGATCTGACAGGCTTCTGAAACTTCGGCAACCAGGACACCACCAGCGAGTGGGTGGTCTAGGTCATTGATCTGACAGGCTTCTGAAACTCAAGTGCGCGCTTGACTGGGCTTTCGTTCGTGGTCTAGGTCATTGATCTGACAGGCTTCTGAAACGCACGCCCTGATTGTCGGTGCGCCACAACGGTGGTCTAGGTCATTGATCTGACAGGCTTCTGAAACAACGATAACCCTTAATCTGACTCAGATTAAGTGGTCTAGGTCATTGATCTGACAGGCTTCTGAAACCCAACGCCTTGAAAGTGCCGAAGGCGTCGAGTGGTCTAGGTCATTGATCTGACAGGCTTCTGAAACCGCAGACCATACGCAAGTGGGCTAACGTCGGTGGTCTAGGTCATTGATCTGACAGGCTTCTGAAACAAAAAAGGTCTTCGAGCGAGTTAATGACCAGTGGTCTAGGTCATTGATCTGACAGGCTTCTGAAACACTCATTGCGTTGAATCGCGCCATGCTGGAGTGGTCTAGGTCATTGATCTGACAGGCTTCTGAAACAACCTGAAATACAAGTGTTCCTATGATGTGGTGGTCTAGGTCATTGATCTGACAGGCTTCTGAAACCTATGTGGTTGGGACAGTCGAAGCGGGTTTGTGGTCTAGGTCATTGATCTGACAGGCTTCTGAAACCGTGGAAAAACCCACCGTCACACCAGGAACGTGGTCTAGGTCATTGATCTGACAGGCTTCTGAAACCGAGGATGGACGTTTTGGCGCTTTCGACCGGTGGTCTAGGTCATTGATCTGACAGGCTTCTGAAACTTCCGCGTATTCCAGATGTTGAACGATTCGGTGGTCTAGGTCATTGATCTGACAGGCTTCTGAAACTACATGCGGACGGTTGCGTTGCAACGTGTGGTGGTCTAGGTCATTGATCTGACAGGCTTCTGAAACAAAGCGTACGTTGGATTAACGGCGCTGTCAGTGGTCTAGGTCATTGATCTGACAGGCTTCTGAAACGAATACCAAGACTCGGTACCTGAATGATACGTGGTCTAGGTCATTGATCTGACAGGCTTCTGAAACAACGGCCTGCGCGAAATCGACCCACGCCTGGTGGTCTAGGTCATTGATCTGACAGGCTTCTGAAACCCGCAACGGTATCGGTCGTCGGGGTCAGCGGTGGTCTAGGTCATTGATCTGACAGGCTTCTGAAACTGGCCTGTTTGAAATTGTCGCCGCCATACGGTGGTCTAGGTCATTGATCTGACAGGCTTCTGAAACACATACAGTAATGCCGATGGCACGGTAACGGTGGTCTAGGTCATTGATCTGACAGGCTTCTGAAACTGCCACGACTGCCACGGCAACAATCCGGTAGTGGTCTAGGTCATTGATCTGACAGGCTTCTGAAACGAGAGCCGACCGAAAGCGAAGAACTGACCTGTGGTCTAGGTCATTGATCTGACAGGCTTCTGAAACTCAAGCTGGCAAATCGCGGGGTCTGTGAGCGTGGTCTAGGTCATTGATCTGACAGGCTTCTGAAACGCGCCGCGTGGCCATGGCCACCGCGGATCAGTGGTCTAGGTCATTGATCTGACAGGCTTCTGAAACTTAACAGTTGAAGCGTAATAGGATTGCAGAAGTGGTCTAGGTCATTGATCTGACAGGCTTCTGAAACTGAGTTTGCTAAGGTTGACGCGCCGGTTCCGTGGTCTAGGTCATTGATCTGACAGGCTTCTGAAACCGATAGCCTTGGAGCTTCCTGAACAGTTCATGAGAACTGAACATAATCTCCATCAACATAATGGCTTCTTCCTTCTGTCAGGGTAACCCTTTTGTTGCAGCATTCCAGGTCAAGAAGCTGCATACCATTTTTTAATAGGTCTCTATGTAAATAAATCAATTGGTCGTTATTACAATATTGAGTTGTATGAAGCGTCACAAGCATCCTGTTCTCAGCAAGAGCACCGGCAGTATCAACCACCATCTGAATTTTATCAAATAGGGAACCCACAGAGCTCACATCAACACGTAATTTTGCCATTGAAATCGCAGTTTTCAAATCCAGCGAAGAAGAAATTTCCAGAGGCAAATCATCATCCCATATTTCATCTTGAATAAGCGTTTTTAACTCTGCCTGCAACTCAAGCACTCTAGTTAATTTATCAACATCAAATTCATCTATTATTTTCTTAATTGCCGCTTTTTGGAATAGTGCATTGTAGTCAACAATATCAGCGCAATCCCCAACATACAATATTGATTTTGTTAAGACCGCGGTCTTACTCCCATCTCCCAGAACCACGTCATCACCAAACCCCTGTAGGCCCTCCACAAATTTAAACAAAAGTTCTGGCGACGATAATCCCAATACATTCAGCCCTAATTCAAGAGGCATCACATCGAGCGGATACATGACAATGCTATCAATCATATAATCACTGTCCGTTCATCCGAATTTCTTACATCCTCAATTCGATTTCCTAAAAGAAATTTGATTGAAGCATATTGCTTTTCCGTAATAATCAGTGACTGCACCAAACCTTCTTCAGGAACAAAACTCGCCACACGGCCTTCAAGAAAACCAGCCGATTCACGAGTGGTAGCGATTCTAGAATATACTGATTCTTGAACCATAATGAAACCTTCTCGCAACAGATTCTTTCGAAAAGTTGCGTATGCCTTACGCTCTGCTACTGTTTTCACAGGCAAATCAAAGAATATCAAAACCCTCATAACCCTATACCTCATCAATAAACCCCAATTCTGGCAATCTGCCATCTCCTGATAGGTAATGGAATGCATCGCGAACAAAAATATTGATCAATTGCGTCAAACAAGTTCCAAATTCAGGCAAATCAGTGCGCAACAGCCGTATAAGCTCATTCTTCACTTCTGAGTTCAGAGTTTGTTCCCTTAGCTCAAATACTTTTGCATCAACAAATGGCCGAAAAGGCTCCATAAGGTCACAAGCAAGATTAAAAGGATTCTTCTCGCTATCATGATGGATGCCGAATTCAGTTAAATAGCCAAATTCTGCTATCTTTCGAGCGACTTCAGACATCACTAACGAATAGCCGTAATTTAACAATCCATTCGTTTCATTACTATCATCTGAGCGAACAAATTCATAGGTAAACAGTCTTGGAAAATACATATGAGCCGCGACCGCTTCACGGTTATCCGAATCTCCCGGCTGAACAGACGTGATTAATGTTTTCATCTTTTCTATATCAGGGAAAGCGCACTTTTCCTTTAATACGAAAATCTGATGAGCTATCTTTTCTTGCACGATTCGTTGCCATAATATGTTCTTTCGTTCTTCCGCCCAACCCATTTGTTGCACAATGCATACTCGTCTAGAGGATTCAGTTTCGTATGGGTTTGTTTCACCAATTGGGAGATGTTTATCATTGCAAAACACCACTTTGATATCCCGCTCAAGAAGAGATGCCATAGCGCTTGTGGTGATTACAGCTTGCGTTGTAGCAAACAGCACCATTCCAATATCATCGATTGGAATCTGAACAGTATCATCATCCGTTTGCACAACAAGCAAGTTCATCTTCATCGAAACTTTGCAATGTTGCGTCACTACAATATTCCGCCACGCCATACTCACTCCATCGTGGTTGTGGTATTCTGTTAAAGGATTGTTTGGTCGCAATCCGATTGTCTAGGTCGTTGACCTGACAGGCATATATTGAAATAAAGCAAGGTTTTTATAACCGAGCTTCAGAAGGATTAATGCCTTGCCTTATGGCTTTGGGCTTCCGGCAATGCCGGAAGCCCTTTTCATTTATTCAGCCTTTTTCAGTTCTGCAATAGTAATTTTCGTTTCAAATAGTCCAGACGGAGATTGAAAAACAAATTCGTCATCATCGGAGAAAGATACACTTCTAACACGTTTCCACTCGCTGGGGAGGCCAACCAACGAAAGGTTTGCACGACCAGGATCAGCATGAAGCGCGACAACAATCATCCCTAAAACATCCAACTGCTTGTCCAAATCAAGCTTCTCAAATTTAGTCCGCGCCTTAGCTAGCGTACTTTCTTCAACCCTGTGAAGCGGATAATGTTTATTTACCGCGTCGAATAATGCATCCCAAATTTGCATTATGTCTATTGAGCTTTTAGAAGTCCCACACTTCAGATAATCATCCAAGGCATTATATACATCACAATCCAGCCACAACTGTCGAGCATTATTCAATTCAGTAGCAGACTTTATTGTCATGCATGCCCCTTTATAGTGAATAAGCTGCATTGACGGAATATGTCGAAGCAAAATTTTCGCTTTTGCATATTCAGGCTTTTTTGCCACCAGTACTTTCTTCAATGCTTCATCCGAAGGGCAATCTCCCAACATCGAGTACTCCTGCATCGTGATGTTCACAAGACGTACTTTTCCCTTTAATTCGACAAGAATCGAATAAACCACCTTTGCGCTGGAGAAACCACCATACAAAGACGTATCGGCTTTATTTTTATCGAAAGCAATACCGTCATGCCCTTCTTTAACCGCAGCTCCATATCGCGTTTCGTTATATAGAGCGCCAAAACTATCCCCCACCTTCTGAGTGACAAGCATCTTACGATAATTCATCACTCTTCGGAGATAATCTTTATCAGCCTCACTCCACGCAATCTCACCAGTCTTAGGATTGATACGCTTATTTTCATCCGCCGAAGCCATAGAGCCGACAATAAAACCGAAGGCTTTACCGTGTTTACGGTCCCCCGCCTTCAATTTCTCACGATATCCTCTCAGGTAGTCCTGAAGATAGATATTATATGCATTCGCCGCTCCATCAGAAACTGCACCATTATCAAAGAAACCTCTGTTAACAGCAAACTGCCCAGCTACACCAAGACATAATGCATCCTGAGCATGGTGATAATCATTAATATCACGATTCTTATGTTCAAACCCGAGATATTGGCGCATCTCCTTGGTCAATTCGGAATTAAGTCCAATCACAGCAGAGCTATTTCCATACCTCCGCCGCATCAAAGTCGCCACATTCTTCATAATCTGACGAGTCTCTACCAGCGATCGCTCGACAAAACGCTCTTTCTCATGTCTACCGAAATCATTTTGTCGTACCAAACGTTCAAATTTAGTCTGGGAAATCAACCTATTATCCAACAGTTCCTGCCAAAAGCCTCTTCTTGCTTCTACTAGTTCCGGCAAATATGCAAAAGAGTCTGTTTTACGCGCATTGGCCGCACGGGACACAAGTACTCGATTGTCCAGGGAATCATTCTGCGTTACAGCTTGGGGAATAATATGATCGATATCGTAATCAGACGATAGCCTGTCGATATCCAGCTCTTCGCCCGTATACATATCCTTACCAAGCTGTGTGTAGTACAAGAACCAACGATCATCCTGAAGTCCTTTATCGTCGCTTGCCTCCAAGCGATCATAAATGTCACTGAATTCCTTTCTCAATCCAGCATTCTTGTACAACTCCAGCAAGCGATTCTTTCGAGAAGTGGTTCGCACGCTTGCCTGAATATCTCCGGCCAATTCTAGGAATATTCTCGATGGCTTCTTTCCAACGGCCTTAGAGATATCATCAATGAGTCGAACGGATTGGATGATTCCTCGTTTCACTTTCGGAGATACGTGAAGCTCGTCAACCATTGACTCCAACGATTGCTTTTTATCCGCTCCAAGATTCTGCTCATCAATCCATTCAGGAAAACCATAATTTTTATCAGTAATAATTTCCATAAAATTACGATCTTCAAAACGCATAATCTCAATGATGCTATGCTTCTGAGGGGCAAAATCATCACCAATCTTGCATTCGCCGACCTTGGTCGTAAGCAACTTCCTTGAAAGCTTGCCCCATCCCGTGTAGTGAGTCCTTGCCAACAATTCGCAATCACTATCGGACAGTCCATCAAGCATGCGCAACTGATGCAGTAAAGTCTCTTTATCCTCAAACACAGTCTGGAGCTCGATTATCTGCTCCATAAGCTCTGAATCTTTATTCACCCGTTCTGCGCCGAAAATACGGCACAGTTTTCCATATGATGACATAGAGCTCATAAACTTTGACTCGCTCGCCAAACCAGACAGCTCATAGGTACGGCCATACTCTTTGCGGAGCAGATTTTCCGCAGCCTTTTTGGTGACTACACCGCCTTTCATAAACAAGTTACGAATCAGCAGCGTCTTTTCTTCTCGACCAAGTCGTTGACGACGACGGTTTTCCCATCGGTTGCCCGAACGAACCGATAAACGGACATTATTTAGTTCGTTAAGAACTTCATACTCCTGATACAACATGGAGTTCTTCGGCAAGGTCGCCTCACCTAGCAGATAGCTATCTGTATCCACGAGCCGTTCAATGAAACGCCTACCCGACTCATCCTTGTCAACCATCTTATCGAAATTCCAAGGAGTGATTTCTCCAGATTTTTTACGCTTCATCCAATGGTTTTCGCCATTATCTGAAGGCTGCATTCCTTCCCGTTCCACCAATGGACCCACAAAATAAGGCACACGGAAAGTCAGCAAGCCTTCTATTTTATTGACTTGTTCACCGTTCTTTTCAAACGTATCCAAAAGGAACGGATAATATTTTCCTTGCTTTTCAAGAATTCTCCTAAGCTCATTTCGATGAAGCTGATACGGAATCACACCATTATCAGAGTCTCTTTGAACTGGGAAAAGCCGATCTTCATCAATTGCGTGCTTTAAATCCAATTTTTTGGATTCAGACAAATTAGAAGCCTCAATTAACTTCGAAAAATATTTATTTGCGTTCTGTCTTGTTTTTTCATACGTAGAAGTACCCCTGATGCTCCGACGTCGACCGTCAACCATTGTCCAGCCAACCAACTCACCATAATGCTTGTTGATTTCATCGGCATTGTCTTCCGTACGGAGCTCTTTTTTAATAAGATCCCAATTTCTTTGGTGTCGTGTGTAACTCGCACACATCGATTCAGAAACACTTTTTGCGTTACCAAGCAGTTGTTTCAGAGCGATAGCGCTATATTGTTTCTGCATTTTATCGAGTAACTCGCATTGTTCATCATCAAGCAAGCCCGAATCTACGACCTGAGCACGAACTTCCTCGTAATCAGATTTATTGAAATAAATACCAAGCGCTTTCTTTTCATCGCTGGTACGTTCTTCAGATGGGAAAATCTTCGCTAAATCAAGTTTATTTCCCTCTAGACCAGCAAAAATAGCCTTAATGACATTGATTTGTTCTTTTGGCAGTTCACACGACTCACAAATAACAGCAAGCGCATTTTCAACACGCATACTGCGAGAACCCTTTGTCGTGCACAACGTATCAGCAAGACGCTTTTTGTCGATTCCTGCCGTCCATGATCCATCCAGCTGCTCATCAAATACACACAGAATGATTTCACCGATAAGATTTAAAAGATTCTTTGAGTCGAATACACTCGAAGAATCCAAATCACCTTCAACAAGGAAATTACCTCGGTACTTCAACAGGTGATGGACAGCGAAATACACTTCTCGAATATCATGTTGCTTGTCATCTTCCATCAAAGTTTTGCGCAGATGATAAATTGTCGGATATTGTTTATAGAAACGTTTATCCTGATTCTTCGAATCGAATAAGACACCGCCATACCAATAATCCGCATTGTTCTCATCAGCAGGATGAACCCAGGAGTACTTCCTCCGCGCAAGGAATGACGGATCCACCTCTGCCAGGGGAGCATCAAAAATAGCATCAAGCATATGCAAACGCCAACGTCTACGAGAGTAGCGCCTACGAGTAGTACGAGCCATACGACGAGCTTCAGCAGTCTGCGCAGGCTCGAATAGCCTTACACCAATTAACTCACGCCCTTTAGCTCTCATCAACCGATAATCAGGAGTAAACGCGGCCCATCCAACGGAAGCATTACCGATATCCAAAGAAATTGCATAATTCGGAACTATTTTTTTGCGGCTCATAAGACCCCCGTTGGCTTAAAAACAATTAGCTATAGATTACACCTGATAACCCCTTTATCCGCATGGGACACGCTCGGCAATAACCCAAAATCTTTTTTTAAATTCAGACTAACCAAGATGAAAAAGCCGGGAACGGATGCGACGTTTAAATTACGACGAACCCAACTCCCGGCATCGCGACTGCTTCTCAAAGATGTGTGCTTGACTCACATGGATGGTACTGAGAACCATTCGCTTGCGATCTGTTTCCGCCGCGCATCCAACGCAACTCGACGCAGGCATGCGGCAGACACAAATCAAGTCTGTATCAATCTTCCAGCCGGCACAGAAGCCAGCCGAAAAGCCACAAACTACTTTAGTCACACGATTGAATAATCACAAATCGGTCACAAAAACCATGAAGCGGTATACACATCCGCATTATGTCATCCAAAGCTGCCATAATCACATACTCCTTACTTATAGGCGATGAATCGACTCTGATAATTACAAAAGTCAGTTGTTGCTATTATTTTTTTGAGAAATCTCTTGCGCTTTATGCTTAGATGATATGGCCTGATTTTTGTTCCGCCCTTATAGTGGGGCGGC
>UMJI01019021.1_pt1 | contig 10631 bp, 5 predicted proteins | sample 1965991 | NCBI WGS metagenome assembly UMJI01 (sample SAMEA4836140, study PRJEB28245) | human gut metagenome | biome: gut microbiome; material: fecal sample | place: Denmark | collected 2008
TGAAGCTCCCTCACTGTTTGTGAGGGAGCCGGACTGTATATCACTTACTTCAGGAGAAATCTTGTCAGTTAAATCAGAAGATTGCAACAACTGCACCGTTGTACTTTTCATTGATGAAGTTCTTTACATCGTCTGACTTGAGAACCTTTATAAGAGCCTGAATCTTGGGGAGGTTTTCGTTACCGCTCTTTACAGCTACAATGTTTGCGTAGGTCTGAGCCGCATCGCCCGAAGCGTCTTCAACTGCGAGAGCCTTGCTTATGTCAAGACCTGCGGCAAGAGCATAGTTACCGTTGATAACTGCTAAAGAACCTGCGTCGCTGTTTGCAAACTGAGCGGCAACCGTATCAGCCTGTACCGTTGTTATCTTATAGCCGTGGTCGTCCTTTATATCAAGCGTTGTAACGCCGTCCTTAGCGTTTGCACCCTCGGGAAGCTCGATAAGACCTTCCTGCTGTAAGAGAAGAAGCGCTCTTGTTTCGTTGCTGTCATCGGCAGGGATTATGATCGATGCGCCTTTCTTTACATCTGCCAGCTTTTCAACGCCGTTGCCGTAAAGGCCGAACGGCTCATAGTGAATGAGTGCGGCGGGAACTATGTCTGTTCCGTTCTTCTCGTTGTAGTTGTTGAGGTAGGGTGTGTGCTGGTGGTAGTTTGCATCAAGCTCTCCGCTTGCAACTGCGTTGTTGGGCAGTACATAATCATCGTAAATGGTGATCTGAAGATCGTAGCCTTCCTTAGCAAGCTTGTCCTTTACAAATTCGAGTATCTCGCCGTGCGGTGTAGCTGTTGCACCGATCTTGATAACGTTGTCTGTGTCTGCTGTGCTTTCAGCTGAGCTTTCTGCGGCGCTTGATGCTGCAGAAGATGTATCTGCCGAAGAAGCATCGTTTGATGAAGTTGTCGAGCTTGTGCCGTTTGAACTGCACGCTGTGAGTGTTATACCTGCAAGAGCCGCTGTAAGTATTAATGATAAAATCTTTTTCATGTCAATTCTCCGTTTCTGCGGTTTTACCGCCTGTCAATGTTGTATTTTGTTTATTGTTTATCTTTCTTTGTTCTGCACCGTTAGTTTACGGGTTTTATCTCTTTATATACTCTTTATTTTATATACAACATCGGCACATTCGTCCGAAACGGAAATTCTGTCGCAACAGCTTTATGAAAAGCAGTGACATATTATATCTCTCCTTACTTGTTTATACGTTTGTCTGCCTTGCGTGCTATCAGCATACCAAGCTCCTGAATAAGCTGTACTATGATAACCGTGAGCAGAACGCATATCCACACAATATCGTTATTGAAACGCTGATAACCGAATGAGATAGCTATCATACCAAGTCCGCCGCCGCCGATCGTTCCTGCCATTGCCGAGTAGCCGAGAATGGTTACAAGTGAAATGACTGCGCCGACCATAAGTGCGGGCTTTGCTTCGGGGATAAGCACCTTGTATATTATCTTGAATGTTGAACTGCCCATTGCCTGAGCCGCTTCAATAACGCCTTTGTCAACCTCTTTGAAAGAGGATTCTGTCATTCTTGCCACATAAGGTATAGCCGCTATAACGAGCATTACTATCATTGCCTTATTGCCAAGACTTGTTCCGACAATAAACTTTGCCGCCGGTAAGCAGGCAACCATCAGAATGATGAACGGGATACTGCGGAAGATGTTTACTAAAATACCGATTATTTTGTTGAGCCACGGGATAGGGTGGATTCCGTCCTTATCGGTCACTGTAAGCAGTACGCCTATCGGAAGTCCGAAAACGTAAGCTACGAATGACGAGATGAACGTTAAGTATATCGTTTCCCATATACCCTGTAAAAGTACGCCTTTATCCCACAGCTGTATAAGATCGCCTGACATTTTTCTTCCCCCTTACACCTGTGAATAGGTAACGTTGTTGGCTTTAAGATATGCTGTTATTTTTTCTGCCGATGTATCATCATCGGGCAGCTGTACCAGAATCTGACCGTACGCCTTGCCGTCAATGTCCTTTGTATCTGCGTGAAGAATATTGACGGGAGTGCTGCATTTTAATATCATATCAGATAACAGCGACTTTGAAGAATTTTCGCCGTTGTAGATAATTCTTATCTTCTTTCCGTGTTCGCTTGTTACCGGAAGCTCGCCCTGCGGCATTATGAGCTTTTTGGCAATATCCGACTTGGGATTTGCGAATACCGTTCTTACATCGCCTATCTCTGCGACTGTGCTGTTATCAAGCACTGCGACCCTGTCGCATATACTGTCTATTACCTTCATCTCGTGAGTTATCACTATTATAGTAACTCCGAGTGTGCGGTTGATTTTCTTAAGGAGCTCAAGCACCGACCTTGTTGTGTCGGGGTCAAGTGCGCTTGTTGCCTCGTCGCACAGAAGATAGTGCGTTTTTGCGGCGAGCGCTCTCGCTATCGCTACTCTCTGCTTCTGTCCTCCCGAAAGCTGTGACGGATACGCCTTCGCTTTATCGGAAAGTCCTACAAGTTCGAGCAGGCTTTCGGCTCTTTTTACGGCGTCTGCCTTTTTCATACCTGCGATTTCAAGCGGATAGCAGATGTTCTTTATTACGTTTCGCTGTGCGAGAAGATTAAAGCCCTGAAACACCATTCCGATGTTTTGTCTTGTTTTAAGAAGCTCTTTTGTTTTGAGGCTTCCAAGCTCTTTGCCGTCTATTATTACCTGTCCCGAGGTCGGGCGCTCAAGGTAATTTATACAGCGGACGAGTGTGCTTTTGCCGGCTCCCGAAAGTCCGATGATGCCGAATATCTCTCCGTCGTTTATTGTTATGTTGATGTCTTTTATCGCAGTAACGCTGCCTTTTGAGGTGCGGTACGTCTTTTCAAGGTTTTTAAGCTCTATCATATATCCTCCCATAAAAATAACGGACGTTTATTTTACGTCCGTGCGTTTGAACATCCGACAGGCTCAGACTTTCTTTCGGGACAGACGTATTATATTGTTTGCACACATTCGCATTTTATTGTTTGCGGTTGTCGGTTTCATCCGGTCAGCCCCTTTCGTTTTCGTTGTTATGAGTATAACATACTAAACCTATGTTGTCAATAGGTTTAGTGGATTTAGCTTGTCGAAAATAATTACACAATCCTTATCACTTTTGTAGGTTTTGTATAAACGAGGCTGAAATAAATATTACGGTAATTATTGACTTTTAAGAAGCGGTGTGTTATAATTGAGTAAACTCAAGACTAAACTGTTGATTATAATGATGAGGGCGATAAGGAGGATACAAATTGAAGGGATTACAGCCAAAGGGCATAGCAAGACGAAACAAGATGCTGCTTGCGGCTATTCAGCTATTTTTAGATCAGGGGTACGAAAAGACGACCACTGCACAGATAGCAAGAGCGGCAGGAATGTCACCGACATCGTTCTTTGCGGCATTTGAAAATAAGGAAGCGTTGCTTCTGACGCTGACACAGATCATGTTTGAAAATCAGTTTGCAAAGGCGAGGGCATTTGCAAAGGATATGGAGCCGCTCATGGTGTACTGCCTTGAAACGTCATTGCAGATATATATAACCGAGCTGTCCGAGCCGCTGAGGGAGATATATGTAATGGCGTATACCTTGCCAAGCACTACGGAATATATTTTAAAAAGTACAGCCGTACAGATAAAGGCTATATTCTCGCTGTTTATGCCGGATGCGGAGGATAAGGATTTCTACGAGATGGATATAGCGTCGGGAAGTATCATGCGTGGCTTTATGGCGAGGAAGTGCGATATGTACTTCACGGTGCAAAAGAAGATAGAGCGTTTTCTTGAGTGCTGTCTTAAGCTGTATGATGTGCCTAAGGAAAAACGTGCGAGCCTTATAGAAGCGGTACTTGCGTTTGATCTGCACTCGGTAGCAAAAAGACTTATAGATGAGATAATCGCAAAAGCAGAAACAGGGCTTGAAAAAGCAATCGAAAGTACGATAAACGAAAACGGATAATTACGGAGGTGGGTTATGTTCAGAAAGATGAAAACAAGGAAAAGGCTGGCGGCGTTAATAACGCTCATCACGCTGTTTGCGTTTTCAAGCGTGATGACGGTTATGACGGCGGCGCAGGAAGCGTCGCTTGTATCCGTAACGCTTACTACGGACAAGGAGAGTTATGAAGAAGGGGAAAACGTTAATATTGCTCTTACGGTGAAGAACGGCAATATTTACGGGATTGATAAGGTAAAGTCTGAAATCGGATTGCCGGATGGACTTACACTGAAGAAGGGCAAGCTTACCGACGGTGAATATACACTTGCGGCAGGACAGAGCAGGTCAAATGAGATAACGGCTTATATAGAGAAAGCCTCAAAGCCCGGCGATACTACCGACCCTGTAAATCCCGGCAATCCCGAAACGGACGGTTCTCTGTGTCCGCTGTGGCTGACGCTGAGCATTTTATCGGGCGGTACGCTTGCGGTCCTCGGTATTAAAAAGAAGTGCGGCAAGAAGATATTGTCGCTGTTCTTATGTGCTGTAATCTCGCTTACCGCATTACCGACAGACGTATTTGCAGACGAGGTCGTATTGCCGAATGCAAGCGGAAGTGTTACGGTAAGTAAGGACATAACCGTAAACGGTGCTAAAAAGACAATAACCGCAGAGGTTACATATAACGAGAATAAGCCATCGGAAGAAGATGAGGTCACGGTGACCTTTGATGCGGGTGACGGTACGCCCGTAGCTCCGATAACCTTAAAGAAGGGTGAAACGATAAGCAGACTTCCCGAATCATTCGGTGCGGGCAAGGCATTTATGGGCTGGTTTACCGATACGGCATTCACGACTGAATTTTTCACCAATACTCCGGTAAACGAGGATATGACCTTGTATGCCTCGTTTGTGGAATCTGCCGATGATTTCCAATCGGGTGTGAGAACCACCTACTATGTGGAGGATTGTGCGGAATATCAGCCGATCACGCTTATATGTGACGAAGAAATAACGGCAAATAATGTATGGGAGTACATCACCTTATTTGCGTATACGGGTGATACTCCGGAAAATTTCGTTGTAACATCAAACGAGAAGGATGAATATACACTCGTTCCTGAAACCGCATACACAGCCGGCTGTATGTATCGTATGACAGCAGGCGAGGGTGTTACATTCAAGGGTCTTGACGATACGGTAAACGAGTATACATTCAAGATATATAAAGAGCAGACTAATATAATCGAGGTCAAGGACAATATCAAGTATCTCGATAAAGCCAAGCTGTTCGCTACGGATAAAACCAATGAGTATATGGTTCAGGCGGATTATTTTGAAGAAAAATCTCTTGCTGTGGGCGATGTGCTTTGCATTGACAACGGCACGAAGAATTTTACCGAAGACTGCCTGTTTGTAAAAATTACAGATACAATAAAGGACAGAAACATTTACTACATTCAGACAGCCGATTGCGAAGCGGAAGATGTTTATGACAATGTTGATGTTTATTTTGTCGAGCCTGCAAAAAACAAGTTCCTTGAGGAGCAGATCGACACCGAGGCGATAGCGGAAGAAGTAAAGAACAGCGAGGGCGTACAGCAGCTGAACCTTGTGCTTGCGGCACTGCTTGCCGAGGATGAAACCGTAAACGAGATAATGGAGGGCGAGCCGCTTGTTACCGATACAGTAACCGCCACTGCTTATGCCGCTTCGGACGATGACAGATTAAAGGATTTCTCGGACTATTCACGTCCTAAAGAGGATACGCTCAAGAGCATCGCCGCAAGTCTTGCTATCGGTCTTTCCGTATCCGTAAAGGTCGGTGAAGCAGAAAATGATAACTTTACTACCGTTAATCCGGATTACTGGTCGGTCATTACATTCGAGTTGAATTATAAGACTACCATTAAGAAAAAACTCAAGGTAGATGCAACATTTACAGTAAGCGAATATCTTAATGTTTCATTCCAGGGCTATAATTCATTCGAATTCAAGTGGTTTGAGCTGCCTGAGCTTGAATTCAACTATGCGGCTAATATCTATACGCAGACGGATATTGAACTTAAAGTTCTTGTCTGCTCGGTAGGCGCAAACAGCTACAGGAATATCACGAGCGAAGTCGCAAAGATGCTTGGCAGTGATGAGAAGAACGATACCGCAGGTCTTGTAAAGGATGTCAAGGATATGCTTAACAAGAAGGGCGGAGAGATAGAAATATGCCGTATACCGTTCTTCACGGCATTTAAACCGCTGTCGCTGTTCCAGCTTAACTTTGAACTTAGCCTTGTTGTAAAGATGAATTTCGCAGGCGGTATAGGAAGTAAGTTCTCGATACTTGACGCAACGCAGGTAGGTACGCACGGCAACTCAAAGGATAAAGAGTTCAGTATGTACAAAAACAAGCTTATCGAGGGCGACAGATACAGCTTTGACCTTACGGTATTCGGATATGTCGGCGTCAAGATGGGCGTTTCCGGACAGCTTACCGTATCGTTCACAGGTTTAAGACGACTGGGCGAGGTCGGCGTCGAGGTTCAGGTAGGCGCATATCTCGATATATACGGTCTGGCAAAATATCACGTCGTCAAACCGGATCACCGATACAGCACGGTATACCGGACGCTGACTGGCGGATTTTATCTTGAAGCGGGAATTTATCTCGAAGTAAATCTTGTCGCAGAATCAAAGGTATTCAAATTGCGGCTTGAAGCACCGCTGATACCCGAAATCAAGTGGCCGTTGTTCTCAATGGGCGACAAAAACCTTGTTATATGCCTTAACGATGTGACAACTCCGATATTATTCAGCTCAAACGGCACTTACTGGGGAGAGATCAACGTGAATGATCTTCCGGCAGTGTCCGCACAGACGCTTGATATTACAACAGGCGTGATAAATTACAATGCGTCTGTACCGTGGAGCAAGCTGTCGATGAATGTTTCGGGCGAAGGATTCAGAATGCTCTATGACAGGAGAGGAAGATTTATTCGTTACGAGCAGCCATACAGTATGTCAGGCTTCTACAAGAACAGTACAGCCGAAGGTGTCGGTCAGATACACTATACAGGCACGTCACTTCAGTTCACAAAGACCGCCGACCCCGAAATGAGTCTTACAAAGTCGGTAAAGGTCATCTGGTACGATGAGTCGAGAGTTAAGGAAGAGGACGTAGGCAAGATATTCACTGTCAATTTCTACAGAGAGGTTGACGGAGTTAAAACTCTTGTTGAAACAAGAAAAGTACCTGCGGGCAGTCTTGCAGGCTCTTACAACACAAATAACGCTCCGGACAGCTGGATGTACATTGACTGCGAGTGGAAGGACCAAGACCCGTACTTCATAGCCGTTGACCACGATAATTACGAAATAGTATACACCGCAACAAGAGCGCAGACTCTTATGGAGATGGAATACTATGATACCGTAAACAAAGAGTGGGTAGTAGAACTGTGGGCAGTGAATGCCGGCGATGTTCTTAAAGTACCCGATAACTCCAGTGACGAGTATATGAAGCTGACCTCATGGCACGCAACCTACGGAATACCGTTCGGTTTTGAAAAGATGTATAAGTATGCCGGTGATAAGCTCAGAGCGATAGACTCCGGATGCCGCAAGGATTACTATACAAGCGGTCAGCCTACAGACAAACCGCTTTACAAGGTTACAGGCAACACCCAGAGAGCGGCTTCCGAAAACTTCTATTTCAATCATCACAACGACTATCAGAACGTTGCACTCCACTTCAGCGCAAATTACGACAGAGCGCTGATGAACGTAACGTACAATTATTATGATTATAACGGCAATAAGAAGTCTACAACCGTAAAGACACCTTACGGCACAAGACCGGAATTTTTCCTGTCCAGCTGGCCTTACGGTAAGAAATTCATAGGCTACAGTCCTGACGGCGGCAAAACCGTATACGACGCTGATACCGTATATTCGGAGAATTTGCCTTATGTATATGAGGATGTAACATATGATGCGGTTTATGAAGCCGGAATATTCGATGTTGAGATACAGTATTACGATGACACAGCCCGTGAATTCAAGACATATAAGACGCTGAAAATAGAGGGCGGCTCAAAGGTACCTCAGTCGGTATTTGACGAGGCGTGGAGCAAGCTCAACCGGCAGGAAGGCACAACGATTCAGTTCATCGACTGGAGCGATGTATACCTGAGTGAAGAATACGGCGATGCTTACCTCAACGAGTTTATACCCGACAAGACGCTCATTTACAAGAGTATTATACTCCGTCCGAGATTCAGACGTAATGTTACAATTAAGCTGGACGCAGGTGACGGCAGACTGATATTTGAAGAAAGCAAAGAGTTCAAGAGCTACAGCCAGGATAACTACGAGGTAGAAATTTCACGTTGGGCAACCAAGGATGCCGACAAGTACAACGATTATCAGCCTACAGGCTGGAAGAACAGCACTACAGGCGAGATATATGCCTTAGGTCAGACGGTTAAGCTCGATTATTCGACAACGCTGACAGCGATCTATCAGGCTACGCCCAAGACCTATACGGTAAATGTATCCACACCATACGGTGTACTTCTGAACGGAGAAAAGACCGATAAATTCAGCGGCGGATATGATGATTATCTCGCATTCGTTGAAAAGTACAACAATTATACTCCTGCCGATGTTGAGGGCGAGGGATATACTCTCGTGTTCAAGGGTTCATCAAGCAAAGCGTCCGAGGACGGTCTGACGCTTGATATAGTCTTTGGCAACTGGCAGAAGAATGTTCACAAGCACACATTAATACTTTACGCAAACGGCGGTAAGCTGACAGGAAGCGATGAACGCACGGCGGATTACGGTACAGAAATTAAGCTGTCGGATATGGCGACTGCGTCAAAGACGGACGACCTGAGAGATTATATCTTCGGCGGCTGGAAGGACGAGGACGGAAATATCTACGGCGCTGACGATATAATAACGCTGACTAAGGATACGACATTGACAGCAGTATGGAAAAACGGTGCATACAAGGAATACACGATAACCTTTGTCCTCGATGACAATACGATAAAAAGAGTGACCTATCACTATGGCGATGCACTTCCCGTATTTGACGCACCAAAAGAAGCTGACGGATATATCTTCGGCGGCTGGTCGTGGTTCGGCACTGAGGGCGCATTATCCGGACAGCCCGACACGATGCCTGCATCAACGCTTACTGCAATAGGTACGACCACAAAGTGTTATATATCTTACGAATTTGACGGTACGGTATACGGCACAAAGAAGGTCGGCAAGATAGGCGATACGATAACCCTTATCGCAAAGCCCGAAAAGGATTATTACGATGTGACCGAATGGTCAGCAGACGGTATCACTGTAACAGACGGCAAGTTTGTAATGCCTGCTCACGATGTTACATTCAAGGCGACCTCATCGCCCAAGTTCTATAATGTCAATATGACGGTTGACGGAAGCGCAAGCTCCGACAGCCCGATGAAAGCACAGTATATGAGTACGGTAACGCTTCCCGAACCTCCCAAAAAGAGCGGCTATACTTACTACTGGCAGTCCGATGATGTTGCTATTTATGAGGAAAGCGGCGAATACAAGTTTACAATGCCTCATAACGATGTAAGCGTTGAGTGCGTTTACACAACGGCAACCTACAACGTTTACTATATGATAGACGGCGAGACTACGCCGTATATGACTATCACCGATGTCCCTGCAGGCAAGGAAATGTTCGCTTATATCGACCCGCCACGCAAGGAAGGCTATCTGTTCAACGAAACGTGGATATGCACGGACATTTCTCTTGTTAATAAGGAAGGCAGATACACAATGCCCGACAGAGATGTTTACTTCTGGGGAAGATTCGCCAAGAACGATGACACTATGGTTATGCTCGGCGTAGAAGTGTATGTTGACGGCAATCCGGAAACGCATTATATGCTTTACACGAACAGAGGTGAAACCGTAACGCTCCCCGATATATTCATGGACGGATATACAAAGTCATACGAAAGCGACACGCTGACAGTCACAAACGGAAATGTCACAATTCCGACAGGCGACGATGTCTTTGAGGTATCGCTCAGGATAAATTTTACCAAAAGCTGATAAGCTACGGATAAAAGCCAAATAAGAACATACAGCCCCGACCGCAAGGTCGGGGCTGTAACTGCATAATCGTATAAAAAATCCTCACGTTTTACCGTGAGGATTTTTATGCTTATGTGATTACTTAACTATCGTAATATCTGAGCCGAACCACTTTGTTGAGATTTCGCCGAGCTTACCGTCAGCCTTCATCTCGCCCAGTGTCTTCTGAACTGCGTCACGCAGAGCCTGATCGTTCTTTCTGAATGCGATAGCGTACTGTTCTTCTTCAAGACCCTCTGCCAGCTTCTTGTAGTCCTTGCCGGAGTTCTTTATCTCATAGTCTGCAACTACTTCATCAAGGAATACAGCGTCAACAACGCCAAGCTCAAGCTGCTGTAATGCTTCTACATTTGTAGCGATGGGGCTGATCGTTATATCGTCCTTGATTGCGCTGTTTTCAAGTATTGTCTGTGCAGAAGAACCGTTCTGAACAGAGATCTTCTTGCCCTTGAGGTCGTCCATCTTTGCAACTGTAGAATCGCCCTTTACAACGAATACCATAGCGTTCTTCATATAAGGCTCTGAAAGATTCATCTTTTCCTGACG
>UMJI01078953.1_pt1 | contig 10594 bp, 7 predicted proteins | sample 1965991 | NCBI WGS metagenome assembly UMJI01 (sample SAMEA4836140, study PRJEB28245) | human gut metagenome | biome: gut microbiome; material: fecal sample | place: Denmark | collected 2008
TCAAGCATTTTCTCTTGACAGCACAAATTTATTTTTTCCGATACACTTCTTAAAAATCTCGGCAAAAAAGCCCTGGCATCCATATACTGAACACCAGGGCTCCCATTTCATTTATTTACATGGCAGATGCTACTCTGAGACAATCACAGACTTGGACGGATCACCTTTGGTCTGCATCCTGCATCTTCGAGAGCTTTAACAATCTCATTCTTATGATCTGTGCCAAAAGCCTCCAATGTGATCTTAAGTTCCACTGCCGCATTTCTGTTCGTACTTACAAACTGGTTATGATCCAGCTTGATAACATTGCCCTGAGCCCTAGCGATCACGCTTGCCACGCGTACCAGTTCGCCCGGCTTATCCGGAATGAGCACAGATACTGTGAAGATTCTGTCTCTCTGGATCAGACCATGCTGAACAACAGAAGACATGGTAATAACATCCATGTTTCCACCGCTTAAGATAGAAACAATCTTCTTTCCCTTCACATCCAGATGACGAAGCGCTGCCACTGTCAGAAGACCGGAATTCTCTACGATCATCTTATGGTTCTCAACCATATCAAGGAAAGCAACGATCAGTTCATCATCCTCGATAGTGATGATATCGTCCAGATTCTTCTGGATATACGGGAAGATTTTCTTTCCGGGTGTCTGTACTGCAGTACCGTCAGCAATCGTATTTACGTGCGGAAGAGTCACAACCTCACCCTTCTTCAGAGAAGCTTTCATGCAGGCAGCCCCTGCCGGTTCCACACCGATGACTTTGATATGTGGATTTAACAGCTTCGCAAGTGTGGAAACACCTGTTGCAAGTCCGCCTCCACCGATCGGAACCAGAATATAATCAACAAGCGGAAGCTCCTGAACGATCTCCATTGCAATGGTACCCTGTCCTGTGGCAACTGCCGGATCATCGAAAGGATGGATAAAGGTATATCCCTCTTTCTCAGCAAGTTCCAGTGCATGTGCACATGCCTCATCATATACATCACCATGCAGGATAACCTCTGCACCGTAACTCTTTGTTCTCTCAACCTTGATCAGCGGAGTTGTGGTAGGCATAACGATCACTGCCTTCACACCATATTTATGCGCAGCATAGGCAACACCCTGTGCATGATTTCCGGCAGATGCTGTGATCAGACCTTTATTTCTCTCTTCATCGGAAAGAGTGCTGATCTTATAATAGGCACCACGAACCTTATATGCACCTGTACGCTGCATATTCTCCGGTTTTAAATAAACCTTATTTCCTGTAAGTTCACTGAAATAGCTGCTCTTGATCAGCTTTGTTTCCTGTGTGACCTGTTTTACGATCTCTGATGCCTGTTCAAAACTCTCTAAAGTAAGCATTGTTTTTTCCTCCATTTTGTCCTAAATGTACTCCCGGAATCTTTTTGTACTTGTTTTGACTCCGAAAATACATCCTAATCTTGAGCGTCCGGGTTTTCTTTATGGTCTACATCAAACAACGCATTTACAAATGCATCTGCATCGAATTTCTGAAGATCGTCAATACTTTCTCCTACGCCAATGTACTTCACCGGAATATCCAGTTCAGACTGGATGGCAACTGCAATACCTCCCTTGGCAGTTCCGTCCAGCTTGGTAAGGATAATACCGCTGACATTTGCGACCTCCGCAAATTGTCTCGCCTGTGCAAGGGCATTCTGTCCGGTGGTACCATCCAGCACTACCAATGTCTCCAGATATGCATCCGGATACTCCCTCTCCAGGATCCTGTAAATCTTGCGGAGTTCTTCCATAAGGTTCTTTTTATTATGAAGACGTCCTGCTGTATCGCAGAGAAGTACGTCTGCATTTCTTGCTTTGGCTGCAGCCACCGCATCATAGATAACAGATGCAGGATCTGCTCCCGCCTGTCCGCCGATGATCTCCACACCTGCACGGTTCGCCCACTCAGTAAGCTGCTCTCCTGCTGCTGCGCGGAAAGTATCGGCTGCTGCAAGGATAACCTTCTTGCCCTGGTCTTTTAATTTTCCTGCAAGCTTTCCTACTGAAGTGGTTTTTCCGACACCATTGACACCGATCACCAAAACTACGGATCTGCGGTTCTCAAATTCATACTCTGTGCTGTCCACACGCATCTGATCCTTGATCTCATTGATCAGAAGCTGTTTACATTCCATCGGTTCCTTAATATGACGTTCGGAAACCTCTTTCTTTAAATTCTCAATAATAGAAGTGGTCGCATTGATCCCGATATCACCCATGATCAGAATCTCTTCCAGCTCTTCATAAAAATCTTCATCAATACTGGAAAAACCACTGAAAATACTGTCAAATCCGGCTACGATATTGTCTCTGGTCTTTGCCAGTCCACTGACTAATCGTTTAAAAAAACCTTTCTTTTCTTCTGCCATGTGAAACTCCTCCTGTTACTGGGTAAGCTGATTCTCCACCAGATCGACGGAAACCAGTGTGGATACCCCTTTTTCCTGCATGGTAATACCATAAAGCCGGTCTGCGGCGTTCATAGTTCCACGTCTATGGGTTATTATAATAAATTGTGTGTTTTTCGTCAACTTCTGTAAATATCCGGCAAATCGCCCAACATTGGAATCGTCCAGCGCTGCCTCGATCTCATCCAGCAGACAGAACGGTGACGGCTTCAGATTCTGGATCGCGAAAAGAAGTGCGATAGCTGTCAGAGCTTTTTCCCCGCCGGAAAGCTGCATCATATTCTGCAGTTTCTTTCCCGGCGGCTGGGAAATGATCTTAATTCCTGCCTCCAGGATATCTGCCTCTTCATCCAGCTCCAGAGTTCCTTTTCCGCCTCCGAACAATTCCTTAAATGCCTTGTCAAATTCCTTCTGGATCTCGCCGAATTTCTCAGAAAACTGTTTCCGCATTCCCTCATCCAGCTCCTGAATGATCTGTTCCAGAGTTTTCTCCGCTGTGACCAGATCCTCATACTGGCCGGACAGAAAGGTGTGTCTTTCCAGAAGTTCCTTATAATCCTCAATAGCATTTACATTTACAGGTCCCAGCTTTCTGATATCATCTTTAATCTGAGCTGCCTGTCGCTTCATCTGCGAAAGATCAGTAAGTTCCTCTTTTCTGTAGGAAACGGCATTATTGGGAGTGATCTCATACTCGGACCACATATAGGCAATCCGCTCTTCCCTGTTCTCCTCCAGCTTGTCCATCTGTCCCTGCAGACGGTAACATTCCTTATCCAGAAGTCCGATCTGACCGGACAGATAATCTCTTTTCTCAAAAAAATCTTTATGCTGAGAAGTTCTGCTCTCTTTCTCCTTCTGCAGATTTTTCAGCTGCATCTGTGCCTGTTCTTCATGAAGGACAGACTCTTCCGACTCTTTTTTCAGCTGAGTAATCATCTCCTGCTTCTTTTCCATCTCTTCACTGCTGTGAGCAAGAGACTGATAAATATCCTCTTTCTCAGTCATAAAAGCTGTGATTTCTGCTTTCAGACGGCTCAGGTTTTCCTGGTCAAATTTCTCTTTCTGTTCAAGAGCGGATGACTGAAGACGGATTTCTTCTAACTCCCGGGTGATTTTCTTCTCTTCTTCTTTCCATTCATCCAGTTCTGACTGCTTTGCCTCAATAAAACTCTCCAGTTCTTTCTCATCCTGCTTTGAATTCTCCAGTTCCCTGGCAATCCGGTCATGATCCTGCCGGATTTCCATGACCTGGCGTTTGATCTCTGCCTGATCTCTGTTGATCTGCGCATATCCGCTTCGGATCTCCTCAGCTTTCTTTTCCTGCTGTTTGATATTCATTCTGGCAGTATTCTGTTCTATATATTTCTGACGGAGTTTTTCCTGAAATCCTGCAATGGCATCACGAAGCCTGTTTCTCTGATTTTTATTTTCCTCAACAGCATTCTGCATTTCGGTCAGATTCTGCTTCAGCTGATTTACTTTTGTTTCCAGTTCCTCTATTTCACGCCGTCTTCCAAGCAGATTGCTGTTGTTTCTGAAGGCACCGCCGGTCATGGAACCTCCCGGGCTTAAGGATTCACCCTCTGTTGTGACCATTCTCAGACTGTGTCTGTATTTTTTTCCTATTGCAATGGCATGATCAATGTTATCAACTACCAGCACTCTTCCAAGAAGGAATTTCGTGATCTGCTGATACTGAGAAGCTACGGACACCAGTTCGCTGGCAATCCCCACAACGCCCGGCTCTTTCAGTGCTTCTTTCGGTGTAAACTCACCTCTGGGACTTATGCTGCTCATGGGAAGAAAGGTCGCACGTCCATAACGATTCTTTTTCAGAAATTCGATCATGGTTTTGGCAGTCTGCTCATTATCTGTAACAATATTCTGAATGCTCCCACCAAGAGCTGTCTCGATAGCGATCTCATAATCTTTGTTTACCTGGATCAGATCTGCGACAACACCCTGGATTCCCGGAACACGTTCTTTTTGTTCCATAACTCTCCGGATACTGTTTCCGTATCCATCATAGCGCTCCGCGATATTTCTGAGAGAATCCAGCCGGGATGCCTCTCTGTGATAGGCTGTCTGTTCTGCTTCCAGCTTTGTGTTCTGTTCCTTCAGCTTTTCCTGAATCTTCATCACACTCAGATTCAGATGTTCACATTCCTCATTGGCATTTTCAATCCGGGATGTAATCTCATCATACTGTTTCCGGGCTGTAGTCAGAATGGTCTGCTGCTCTTCCTCTTCACTCTTCAGTCTGAGAATACGCTGGCTGATCTCTGCCTTACGGATTTCTGCCTGTTCCATCATTGCATCAAATCTCTGGGCTTTACCCTTGACATTGGCACGGCTGTTCAGAATTTCAATGATCTCATTTTTGCCATTCTCCACTTCGAGAGTACAGGCTTCCATATTCTCCTGCGCTGTCCTTAATTTCTCTTCTTCCTCAGAAAGTTTCTTACGGACAGCCTTTAACTGTGCATAAATATCCGTTTTTTCTTCTTCAAGTTTCTTCTTTGAATCTGTTCTTACTGAAAGTTCAGCCTCAATAGTCTGGATACGTCCCTTATAATGCTCTTCATTCTGTGCCCCTGCCAGTATCTGCTCATTTAATACATTGATCTGGCCTTCCAGCTGTTGTTTACGGATTGCCTGCTCCTGACCGGAAATGCGAAGTGCATCCATTTTGGAATTTAAATCTTCCAGCTCCTGTTCCAGACGTTCATATTCCACCTTGGTCCGGTCATAGGAACTCTGGGTATCCTTCAGCTGATTCTGCGCAATTATGTTCTTCTCTTCCAGTTCCTTGAGTTCTTTGGCTGCAGCAGCATACTCCATCAGGAACATATTCACATCCAGTTCCTTAAGAGTCTCTCTTTTGGAAAGATAAACTCTTGCTGTCTCTGACTGTTTCTCCAGTGGTTCCAGCTGTCTGGTAAGCTCCGAGAGGATATCTGTCACTCTGACCAGGTTCTGGCGTTCTTCCTCCAGTTTTTTGATCGTGGTATTCTTTCTTCTCTTAAATTTAACAATACCTGCTGCCTCATCAAAAAGCTCTCTTCTCTCTTCCGGTTTACCGCTTAGGATCCTGTCGATCTGTCCCTGTCCGATAATGGAATATCCTTCTTTACCGATACCTGTATCATAAAACATCTCATTGATATCTTTCAGTCTGCAGGCACTTCCGTTGATCTTATATTCACTCTCTCCTGAACGGTAAAGCCTTCTGGTAACCGTAACCTCGTTAAAATCAACCGGAAGCTTATGGTCTGAATTATCCAGTGTGATCGCCACCGATGCATAACCCAGGGGTTTTCTTGTCTCTGTACCGGAGAAAATAACATCCTGCATATTTCCTCCTCGCAGAGACCTGGCACTCTGTTCACCCAGCACCCATCTCACCGCATCACCGACATTGCTCTTTCCACTTCCGTTCGGACCTACAATACCGGTGATCCCGTTATGAAATTCAAAATTGATCTTCTGGGCGAAAGACTTAAATCCCTGTACCTCTATATTCTTTAAATACATAATTCTCCTGTTTATTTTCTGAGTACACGAATCGCCTGGTATGCTGCGGCCTGTTCTGCTGCTTTCTTTGTATGACCGCTTCCCTGTCCCATCACTTTTCCGTTTACTCTTGCCTCCACAGTAAAGTTTTTGTTATGATCCGGGCCTTCTTCTTTTGTCAGAATATATTCCACCGGCTGTGTTCCGTTTTCCTGCACGATTTCCTGCAGGATGGTCTTGCTATCATAAAAGAGCTGTTTGTGTTCAATATCATTCAGGATAAAATTCAGCACAAACTCCTTTGCATTAGCAAAACCACCATCCAGATAGATAGCTCCCAGTAAAGCCTCTGTTGCATCAGAGACGATAGAATCCCTGTTTCTTCCGCCTGTCATATCCTCGCCCTTTCCAAGCAACAGAAACTGTGGCAGTCCGAATTCTCTTGCACAATAGGCAAGGCTTGGCTCACACACCAGGCTGGCTCTCTTCTTTGTCAGCTCTCCCTCCGGTATCTGGGTAAATCTTGCATACAGATAATCACTGCTGATCAGCTCCAGCACAGCATCTCCCAGAAACTCCAGTCTCTCATTGCTGCCCAGCTTCCCCAGCTTCTTCTCATTTGCATAGGAACTGTGAGTCAGTGCCTGTGTAAGATAATGTTTATTTTTAAAATGATATCCTATGATTTCTTCTAATTCTTCTGTCTTTCTATTCATTCCTCTAACCCTCTCCACATGCACAGGGCTGTCATCTGACAACCCTGCGGCATCATTTTTTGCAACTGCTCAGTGCGCCTGTATTATGCTCCTGTCAAATTTCAGACTGCCGGACAGTTACATTTTTATTTAATTGTCCGAATTGCTTCAACAGCATCACCGACTGTCTGAATCTGTTCGACAGATTCATTATCCAGCTCAATGTCATACTCCTCTTCAATCCCCATAATAATCTGAAAAATATCAAGAGAGTCTGCACCAAGATCATCTACAAATGTAGTGTCTTCTGTGATCGAATCTGCATCAATATTCAGAACCTCTGCTATGATAGCTTTTATTTTCTCCAGTTCCATCTTCAACCCTCCTTCCTGTTTCTGTTCCTGTCCTGCTCTATTCTGCTCCGGACTTCAGTACTTCCTGATCCTCCAGGATACGCTCTGCGATCTTCTCGTTGATCTTCTCCTGTTTAAACTGTACACACTGGAAAATACCATGTTTGATCTCAATGGCTTTGGCACTTCCATGCGTCTTTACCACAAGTCCTTTAAGCCCCAGAAGCGGTGCTCCGCCATATTCCGTTGCATCAAAGGATTTCAGAGTTTCTTTCAGTGCAGGCTTTACCAGAAGTGCACCGATCTTACTTCTTGTGCTGGTCATCATTCCTTCTTTGATCTTCTGGACCAGGGCAGAACCAACTCCCTCATATAATTTAAGGATCACATTTCCCACAAATGCTTCGCATACGACCACATCCGCATATCCTGCCGGGATATCTCTGGCTTCTATACTTCCGATGAAATTAATGCTTTTGCATTCTTTCAGAAGGGGGAAAGTTTCTTTTACAAGTGCATTTCCCTTCTCCTCTTCCGCCCCGTTATTTACAATGGCAACTTTTGGATTTTTAATACCAACTACGTTCTCCATATAAATAGAGCCCATCTTCGCAAACTGCACCAGATGCGATGGACGTGCATCCACATTGGCACCACAGTCGATCAGAAGGGAAACACCCTTCGTGGTAGGGATCAACGGTGCAAGAGGCGGCCTCTCCACACCTTTACTTCTGCCTACCAGTACCTGTCCGCCAACAAGAACAGCTCCTGTACTTCCTGATGAAACAAAGGCATCTGCCTCCTGTTTCTTAACCATATTCAAACCTACTACGATTGATGAATCTTTTTTCTTACGGATTGCAAAAACAGGGGGTTCTGCTGTCTCGATCACCTGGGATGCATTGACAACCTGAATCTGGTTCTTCGGATATCCGGAATATTTCGCCAGTTCCTTATCTATCACTTCCTGTTTTCCTGTAAGAATTACTTTTATGTCCTGTCTCTCTGTTACAGCTTCCACTGCAGCTCTGACAGGTTCTGCCGGGGCATTATCCCCGCCCATTGCGTCCACTACAACTCTGACCTGTTCTGCCATATTTTTATATCTCCTGTTCACTTACTGTTCACTCACAGATGTCAGGATCAAAAGATATTTTCTGTTACTGACCCGGCATCCGCAAATTGCCCCGCTGCAAAGCAGCTCCTGCAATCTTCCATAATCTGTATCATACTAAAGAACCCTCTGCAAAGTCAATAGCATCTGAAAAAAATCACTTTTCACTTTTTTGTGCCTCGATTCGCTCCGCCAGATCATTCAGATAAACCCACCTGTCCATCTTCTCATCCAGATCTGCCTGTGCCTTCTCCTTCTGCTCCATGATCTCACGAAGCTTCACAGAATTGGTGGCATTGGCCTCCATATTCTTATCCAGCTTCTCCAGCAGTTCCTCCAGCGCTGCAATATCATCATCGATAGTTTCAAATTCCCTCTGCTCTTTATAGGTAAATTTCAGCTTCTGGGGACGATTCTGCTTCCAGTCTGCCTGAGCCGACTTCTTCTTTTCCGCACCAACTGCAGTGCTCTGTCCTTCAGATACTGCCCCGCCTTTTCTCGCCAGCGCCTCTGTATAATCCGTATATCCGCCCTCATACTGGGTCAGATGTCCATTCCCCTCAAAAGCAAAAATCCTGTCCACAATATTATCCAGAAAATACCTGTCATGAGACACTGCGATCACAATCCCTGCAAAAGAATCCAGATAATCCTCCAGAATGGTCAGTGTAGGAATATCCAGATCATTACTTGGCTCATCCAGAAGAAGCACATTCGGCGCCTCCATCAGAACCTTCAGCAGATACAGACGCCTCTTCTCACCACCTGACAATTTGGCAATGGGTGCATACTGCATGGCAGAATCAAAGAGAAACCTCTCCAGCATCATTGTTGCGGAAATCTTCCCGTCTCTGGTCGGAATATACTCTGCCACGTCGCGGATATAATCGATCACACGCTGATTGGTATCCATATCCGGCACTTCCTGTGCAAAATACCCTATGCGGATGGTTTCTCCAATTTCCACTTCTCCTGCATCCGGCTGTATCATCCCATCAATAATCTTGATGAGTGTTGACTTTCCGCACCCATTAGGACCAATAATCCCAAGACGCTGATTGCGCAGCACAATATAATTAAAATCATCCAGGATCTTCTTCTCACCAAAACTCTTGCTGATATGGTGAAGTTCGATTGTCTTCTTTCCCATACGTGTCTCAACAGAATCCAGCTCCACATTCGCATCACGCACCGGAGCCTTTCCGTTCTTCAGTGCCTCCAGGCGTTCCAGACGTGCCCGCTGCTTGGTACTTCTGGCTCTGCATCCACGCTTTGCCCACTCCAGTTCCATGCGGAGTACGCTCTGTCTCTTCCTCTCACTGGCAAGCTCCATCTCCTCACGCTCTGCCTTCAGTTCCAGAAACTTCGAGTAATTAGCCTCATAAGCATAAAGGCCGCCATGGGAAATCTCCAGAATCTTATTAGTAACCCTGTCGAGGAAATATCTGTCATGAGTAACCATAATCACAACGCCCTTAAAACTTCTCAGAAAGTCCTCCAGCCAGGTCACCATCTCATTATCCAGATGGTTGGTAGGCTCGTCCAGAAGCAGCACATCACAGGGATTCACCAGAGTCCTTGCCAGTGCCACCCTTTTCTTCTGTCCCCCGGATAAATGATCGATCTTCTCCTCATGGTTTGTAATTCCCAGCTTATTTAGAACATTCCTTGCCTCGCTCTCAGTACTCCAGTCCTTCTGCCACTTTCCTTCTGCCACATAATCCAGGACAGAAGCTCCCTGCGGAAACTCCGGCATCTGCGGAAGATACGTGATTCTCAGGCCATTTTGAGTGATCACCTGCCCCTCATCCGGCTCCTCCAGACCGCCGATGATCTTCAGAATCGTAGACTTCCCGGTCCCATTAATCCCGATGATCCCAATCTTATCTCCCTGATGCACCCCGTAGGAAACATCATCCAGCACCACCTTCTCACCAAACACCTTGGAAACATGCTCTATATTCAGAATATTCATAAATTCAAACCTCTCTCGTAATTTTCGCTTCCTGTCTGTTTCTGCTCATCTGTAACACTTCCACAAAAACTATAGAATTCGCTCCTCATTATACCATCTTCCCAGCCATTCTAAAACCCCCGGCACAGAAAAAACACTCCCCTCCGAATAAATCTATCCGAAGAGGAGTATCCTCAAAATCACATATTTTTGTTCCTGAAAAAGAATTGCTTAGTTCATCTCAGTTCCATTCTCAACTGCATACTTCAGTCCCTGAACGGCAACTGCCAGCGTAGCTTCCTGTACAGTGGCACTTCCAAGATCACCCATATCCTGATAAGTCTGATTATAATCTGCCTCATCTCCGTCTGCCTGGTAAGGCTCCAGAGTTGCAGTCAGTTCCAGATTCTCCTCATCATAAAGCTCCAGAAGTTTCTCTTCCTCATTTACCTGTACCAGATAACTGCTTCGCAGTTTATCAGGAGGTACTCCTTATCTCTGTAAGCTTAGAGATCAGATACAGCCCTGTTGCAGACT
>UMJI01001388.1_pt1 | contig 10584 bp, 9 predicted proteins | sample 1965991 | NCBI WGS metagenome assembly UMJI01 (sample SAMEA4836140, study PRJEB28245) | human gut metagenome | biome: gut microbiome; material: fecal sample | place: Denmark | collected 2008
CTCTCCGCTTTCAGGATCGAAACAATCTTCCTGTTCTTCCAGGAAGTCAAATGTTCCGGGTTCCGGATAATCGATCATAGGGAAAGACAATACATCAGTTGCTCTGTCGATTCCTCTGAATTCCTTATTCATCTCATGAATCTGTGCATTTTCTGTCAGGAGCAGGTTTACTTCTGCCTCATAAGGGCAGCCTACATAATCCAGGGCTTCTTCTACTACTCTTTTTGCAAGTGCTTCACATTCAAGTGGAAGTTTCACATCCCCTTCTTCTTCAAAATATAATGTCATGATCTTCGCCTCTTATCTTTTCCTTTGTATTTAGCATCATTTCCACGACGGTTTTCGTGTTTGCTTTCATAATCTTCGTATGCTTTTACGATTCTTTGTACCAGCGGATGACGTACAACATCTTTGCTGGTAAGGTGGCAGATACTGATATCTTCGATATCTTTTACAACTCTTGTTGCCACATCAAGTCCCGATACCTGACCGGATGGCAGATCCTTCTGTGTTGCATCACCTGTAATGACAACTTTTGAGCCAAATCCGATTCGTGTAAGGAACATCTTCATCTGTGCCGGGGTGGTATTCTGAGCTTCATCCAGAATAATAAATGCATTATCAAGCGTACGCCCACGCATATAAGCAAGCGGTGCCACTTCGATCAGACCTTTTTCAGAATTCTTCATAAAACTTTCTGCGCCCATGATCTGATACAGTGCATCATAAAGTGGACGTAAGTACGGATCGATCTTACTCTGAAGATCTCCCGGAAGGAATCCGAGTTTTTCTCCTGCTTCGATTGCAGGACGTGTCAGAATAATCCTTCCAACTTCGTTATTTTTAAATGCAGTGATTGCCATTGCCATCGCAAGATATGTCTTACCGGTACCGGCAGGCCCAAGTCCGAAGACGATCATCTGTTTGCGGATTGCATCTACATATTTTTTCTGCCCAAGGGTTTTGGGTTTGATCGGCTTTCCCCGTAATGTATGGCAGATAATATCCTTATCGATCTCCAGAACATTTTCTTCACTGTCTTCCATTACAAGTGCCAGTGTATAATCTACATTCTGTTCCTGGATCGTGTTGCCTCTTTTGGAAAGTTCAACAAGCTGATCCAGCACTTTTTTTGCTTTTTCCACCTTCAGAGCATCTCCCATGATCTTTACACTTTCACCTCTCGCGATCAGTGTTACATGAAGAGCCCGTTCTATTTTCTTTGCATATACATCGAACTGCCCGAACACATTCGCTTCATGTTCTGCAGGTATATCGATGACTGTTTCCATTAATCCCATGCATTAATCTCCATTCTTTGTTTCTTCTTCCGAAGAATTTTCTATCGGAATCGGTACAGACGGCATCTTTCTGCCAACGGAACATCTGATCTTTAGTGTTCCCTTTGCATAATACGTCTCAGACCCTGTGTATATTTTAACATCATTCTGGATAATTTCTACCCCTTTTTTCTCCAATTCTTTACAGTAATCCTGAAAATCTACCGATAATATCATTCTGGCATCTGCTTTGGTATACTTCTTATACATTTTGCGGTAAGGCGTTATCGTGCTTTTTTCTAATGTCACCGGAATTACATTGGCAATCGGATATTTTTTCTGAACTACATGTTTTTCGAAGACCGGATATTGATTGTTTTTAGATTCAGTCGTGAAATAATGCCTGCCAAGACGGATTCCGTAATTTCTTTTCTGGAGAAAGTAAAATCTTGAACGGTAATATTTTTTCCGTATATATTGTCTGGTTAACTCTTTCTGATATGTAATGGCTTTTTCTCCTGTTATGTCTGCATCTGCATTTTTCAATCTGTAACCGGTAATCTCTTTTTCATCATTACAGATTGGAATCTGACCAGACACAAGGATAGCTCCTTTTTTCACTTTTGTCCCCCGCTGTACCATAGGAGTACCGGTACGCGTTATAATATCTACAATTGTGCAGTCCGTATCTGCAATAATATCTTTTCCTTCTTCGTTATTGTCTGAACTGATTTTTGAACTGTCCGTAAAATCGTCTTCATTTTCCTTTATCCGGATGACCAGACGGCATCCATCCACGGAAGCGGAAACCCATATGATCCTGTCGTACTTTTTTCTGAGATCCTGCACGATCTTTCTACAGTTTACATCTGATTTTTTCATACCGCCTTTGACGTTTTCGGACGAAAGGAATCTTTTCAGCGTATCATCTGTATAAGAGAGATTCCCACTGATATCTATGCCCCAGATAAAACGTGTCATAAAAAGGATCAGACCGGCACAGATAAGAAAACCAGACAGCAGTATGTGACGTTTACGGTATCTGTGTAAAAGAAAAGGAAGACCACTGCGGCGTATGATGCAAACCTTCGTACCGGTCTTCCTTACGATCTCTTTCAGTCTGCGAAAACCATCAATCGTAAGATTCATCTCATATGAACCGCAGACCCGCTTCAGATCCCATATATAAATATTTTTATAACGGCAGGCGTTCAGAAAACGTTCCGGCGAATATCCGGTTACCCGTATCCTGACATAACCTTTCAAGTACCAGATCAGCTGTTCAAACACGACGGTCCCCTCCTATAGTTGATACTCAATTGTTCTGATGTGACCGTGAATCTTCATCTCGTCATTTGTATAATATATAACTTCCAGTTTTTTCCCAGTGATTTTGATCTGACCACTTTTGGATTGAAGCCTTATTATCTGGTCTGTATATTCTGTCATTCCTCTGTAATTTTCCACACAAAGATCATTTGTTCCGGTAATCGTAAGAATCGGGAGCCCCATTGCTACATCTTTTGGGACTCCCGACATCTCCGCCGCTTTTTCTTTCCATTCCTGACGTTTCATAAAAATACCGTGCTGGTAATTTGTATTACTCTATGCTTTTTCGTCGGAATATATGCATGGCAATTCAGTTACCTCTTTTTAAAGTTCGTGATATGCCTGTGCGTAAAAATACTCCTGTGAATTCAGTGGTGCCTCCTCATTAATTACACGATGATAATTCCCCTCTGCATCCAGATATCTTGCTTTCTGGTTGTCTGCAAGCATAATATCGAACATATCCTGTAATTTATTCTGCAGTCTTTCATCGTATACAGGCGCTGCCACTTCCACACGTCTGACTGTATTTCTTGTCATAAAATCTGCGGATGCAATATAGTATTTCCTACGCTTACTGTTTCCGAATATATAGATCCTCGAATGCTCCAGGAATCTTCCGACAATGCTGATGATACGAATGTTTTCTGTCTTTCCTTCCACACCAGGGATCAGGCAGCAGATTCCACGGACAACCATATCGATCTTCACACCTGCTTCGGAAGCTTCGATCAGTTTATCGATGATCTTCTTATCTGTAAGAGAATTGAGCTTAAATCCAGCATAAGCTTCTTCTCCATTTCTTGCATGTGCAATCTCTTCATCCAGCATGGCAAGTACTTTATTCTGCAGACATTTCGGTGCAACCAGAAGATGTTCACTGTGCTCTACAACTTCACCCTTTGACAAAGCCTGGAATACATTGGAAGCTTCCAGTCCGATCTCTACGTTAGCTGTCATAAGAGAAAGGTCGGTGTACAATCTGGATGTCTTTTCATTGTAATTACCGGTACCGATTTGTATAATGTACTCTACCTGACCTCCATTTTTGCGGGTGATCAGACACAGCTTGGAGTGCACTTTATAGCCATCCAGTCCGTAGATCACCTGACAGCCGGCATCCTCCAGAAGTCTGGACCAGCCGATATTATTTTCCTCATCAAAACGGGCTCTCAGTTCTACCAGTACGACAACTTCTTTTCCATTCTCGGCTGCTTCGATCAGTGCCTCTACCACTTTACTCTGCTTCGCCACACGATACAGAGTCATCTTAATGGAGATGACATCCGGATCTTCGGCCGCTTCCGTCAGCAGATGTAAGAACGGACGGATGGATTCGTATGGGTAAGATAACAGTTTGTCTTCTTCCCGGATCTGTTCTATGATACTTTTTCCATCCTGGAACTGGTCAGAGCGCTGCGGTGTACGTTTTGGAAAATATAATTCCGTATGTTTTCTGAGAAGATCCTGGATCTGGAATACAAACGACAGATCCAGTGGTGTTGAAGATATGAATACATGGTTTTCATCCAGCTCCAGATATTCACATAATACGGCAATTCCTTTTTTGTCGATATCTCTGGAAAGTTCCAGACGGATCGGTGCCAGTTTCTTTCTCTGCTTAATCAGCCCTTCCATAAATTCACGGTAGTCCAGATCTTCGTCGTACAATGCATCTGCATCGATATCGGCATTTCTTGTGATACGGAGTAAAGATTTTGATTTGATCTTATATCCTTTGAATACCGCCGGTGCGAAATGCAGAATCAGTTCTTCGGCGAGCATATAGGTGCCCTGCATTCCCGGAACTGCGATCAGGCGTCCGAAGATGTTGCTGGTGCATGGAATAATTCCCAGACGGTCTTTCTTGCCCTTGGAGCCAAGTACGGCTACGGCATAGATTTCTTTATTTCTAAGGAATGGGAATGGCTGTCTTCTTCCTACAACAGTAGGCGAGATCAATGGTGCAATCTCGGATTCAAAATAACGCTCGAGATATGCAGCCCCTTCTTCATCGAGTTCATTGAAACGTAAAATGCGGATGCCCTGTTCTGCCACACGTTCCATCAGTTCTTCATAGACCGCTTCTTTGCGTTTATTGATTTGTTTTGTGCGTTTTAAGATTGCATCAATCTGCTCCTGTGATGTCATGCCTGTCTTATTTTCACGGATCTTTTTGTCAAGAAGTGTCTGGTCATATAATGATCCCACACGTACCATGAAAAACTCGTCCAGATTGCTCTGATAGATCGATGCAAATGTCAGTCTCTCACATAATGGGACTTCTGGATTTTCAGCTTCTTCCAGTACACGTTCATTGAATTTCAGCCAGGAAAGTTCCCGGTTCATATATATGCTGCTCATAGTGTTTTCTCACCTTTCTCTGTGTATTTTTTACTTTTTTCTTTTCCGAAATATTCATTCCAGTATTCCTAATATAGCATAGCATTCCCCGACTTATATTAGATATATGTTAAATCTATGTTAAATCAGCCCGCCGGGAAAGGCAGGCTGATAAACAGATTATATTTTGGTATATTATTTTAATGTTACATTTAATTTTACCGGCTGATGATCGGTATATTCGAACTGTGTGTTGATATTTTCCACTTGATCGATCTTCAGATTATCCGAAACGATGAAGCCATCCAGTACATATACCTGTGAATCATCATAGTTACCGCTGTATGGTCCGTTTAACAGGCGGCAGGTCGGTACATTATCGGATACTGCATAAGAAAATCCTTCCGGGATATCTTCTTTTCCGACCTTTCCCGGAACCCAGCTGTCTTTATCGTGGATCGGATAGGTGTCCATTCCATCAAATGTCTGGTTAAAGTCCCCGCCGGCAATCACATAATTTCCTTTTTCATACTCTTCTTTTAACTTCTTCACCAGAACTTTCCGCTGCGCGATCTTACCTTCTCCGCTGTCATAAGCTTCCAGATGAAAATTGATCAGAACCAGCTCTTTGTCACTGCCTTTTATCGGAATTCTTGTTTCCAGCATACAGCGCTTAAGATTGCAGGTTTTTACCGGCCATTTGAAAGATTCCGGAAGTGCGATTCTGGAAGCCTCCGATACTTTGTAATCAGAATATGTTACCAGGCCGCTTTCAACTTTACCGATCGTCGGAAGCGGGTATGGGACATATACGCATTTGAAATTACATGCAAAGATTCCATTTACACCCAGTGCTTTTTCGTAGTAAGCTTTTTCGTTGATGTGATAAGATCGTTTGGAATCAATGTCTACTTCCTGAAGAAAACAGACATCGGCATCTGCATCATTCAGAATGCCGGCAATTCCTTTCATATTGTGCTTTACCAGATCTTTCGTCTCCGGCATGACTTTACTTCCGCCGTCCATAAAGAAATCTTCGTCTTTGCTAAGTCCGGCATATCCGGTATTATAGGTCAGGATCGTCATCGAATCTCCTGTAGATATGGACTGTTTTCCACTGGTTGTGTTCAAAGTCTCTATCTGATCCGGACGGTATTCCAGCGCTGTCAGAATGGCAACAGCCACCAGGAGAATCAATACAATTCCAAGTATGATTCCACCTAAGATCTTCCCAAATTTTTTCATGTTGTACCTCCGTGTTTTTTATCTTTTGGCAGATACCAAAGTAACATAGTAATTATATCCGCCTGATATATTTATCTATTATAACAGTAGTTTTGTAGAAAATCCATTCATAAACCGAGGAAAATACGGACAATTTCACGGTGGTTTTTCTAGGATATCGGTGTTATAATGAGCCATATTATGTAAGGAGGCGATTATCTATGGCTACACCACTTCTTGTGTTGATCATATTGGCAATTGTGATTATTGCATCAATCATAACATCTGTTGTCACGTATGTTATTTTATCCGGGAGAAATAAAAGAATCCGTCTGGCAGAGCAATACCGCCAGCTTGGTATTACAGAACAATATCTGAAGATTCAGGATGAAATCGAGAGGATCATCCGTTACAAAGATATCAAACTTACAACGGCGTCACCTGTAAAGATGTCAAATCCGGAAGACGGACAGAATGAAAAAGAAACAGAATCAGGAACATTCGCAGATGACCTCTGGTTCATCGTCCGCGGAAAGGACAGAAAGACATCTGAAAAGCTTCTGGAATACTGGCACTTCATCTGTGAGAATTCCGAATGGAAATGTATAGAGCGCAAGAAAAAAGGTTAAAAATTAGGAAAACCGACAATCTGTACCATACGGGAATCTGCTTCATTCGAAGCAGATTCGCCGGGCACAGTCTGTCGGTTTTATTTTCTGTATTATTCTGCGTATTTTTATTTTTCGATAGTTTCTTTCTTATAAACTTTCTGCTGTGAAAATCCTCTTCCTCGCACTTCATTTACATTTCCAATGATCATAAATGCATGTGGGTCGATCTCCTGTACCAGCTGGTTCAGGCGCATAAGTTCACGATTGGAAACTACGGTAAGGATCATCGGCTGATCGTTTTTCAGATATCCGGTCTGTGTATAGACCAGTGTCGTTCCACGGTCAAGACGCTCCTGGATCAGACGGTTCAGTTCTTCGTATTTTTCAGTCATGATCTCTACTTTTGTTCTGGTAGATCCCATCAGCAGTACCTTGTCCAGAATGACGGTATAGATCAGTACCAGTAAGATACCGTATACAATCTCTTCTTTGTTAGTGAAGAGCATCTGTGAGATCAGAATTATAAAATCAAATACATACAGCATCACAGATACCGGAAGTCCGAACTTTTTGTTGAGAACCAACGGCGGAATATCCATTCCCCCGGTCGATGCACCGCAGCGTATTACAATTCCGATTCCCATTCCGATCATCAGACCGCCGCAGATTGTTGATAACATCTTATCGTCTGTTACATTCTGAAGTGCCGGTATCTGTTCGAGCACACCCAGAATAACCGGGTAATAGAATGTACTGACCAGTGTTGTAAGTGCAAATTTCATTCCAAGGACAGCCGCTCCAAGTAAGAACATCAATGTATTGAAGATTAATACAAATGTATGGATTGGAAGCCCGAAATAATGGTGGATTGCAATACCCAGTCCTGTCGTTCCGCCCGTGATCATATCATTTGGCAGAATAAACATGACGATCGCCAGTGCATAAACTGTATTCCCCAACAAGATCATACACAGATTTTTTAAATTCACTTGCTTCATAGTATATCCTCTCCTGACATTTTCATCCTTATTAGTATAAAGGATGATATCTTTTGAAACAAGAATTTTTTATAATATCTTTTATATATCTACAATTGTTTCTATAATATTTTCTTTTATTTCGGCATTTTACTTATGATATGGTTCATGGCTGATGATCCGGTAGCTTCGGTAGATCTGTTCCAGGAGGATCACCCGCATCAGCTGATGTGGAAATGTCATCTTTGAAAAACTTAGTGCATAATCCGAGCGTTTCAGCACTTCTTTTCCAAGTCCGATCGAGCCGCCGATGATAAATATAATGTGACTGGTTCCCTGGATCCCAAGCTTGTCAATCTTTTCTGCCAGTTCTTCTGAGGTCAGAAGTTTTCCCTTGATTTCAAGTGTAACGACGTAGGCATCGTCCTTGACATATTTGAGAATCCGCTCTCCTTCTTTGTCGCGGATACCATCTTCTACGGTCTCACTTGCATTATCCGGAGTCTTTTCATCTGCCACCTCGATGATCTCCAGCTTACAGTAGCGGCTTAGACGTTTGCTGTATTCTGCGATTGCATCTTTTAAATATTTTTCTTTTATCTTTCCCACTGTGATTAATGTTATCTTCATTCTATTGTTCTTTCTATCTCTGCTTTTTTTAATTTTAACTATAATTAATAATCTTTCGAAAAACTAATTTCTGCACATCTATTCTGCTAATAATTTTTCTGCCTTAGTGATTAGTGTTCTTCTATTCTGTTATCTGATACATATATAATTCATGTAATGCTCTTGTTGCGCAGATATATTTTGCCTGATTCAACATCGGGTTTCCGGCATCCTGGAACACACCGAATACCTGGTCGAATTCCAGACCTTTTGCAAGATAAAAGGTTGTGACGGTAAGTCCTTTTTTGAATACGGAACTGTTGCGGTCGATATAATGCACTTCTTCGCCGCGGGCTTTTAATATCTGGTATAAGGTGGATGCCTCTGCTTCCGTCATGGTAATAATGGCAGCAGTCTCATACTCGTCTTCTCCAAGTTTGGCTTTTGAAAGGATTTCATCCAGAACTGCATCTTCTGTCTGGAATTGTTCTTCTACCACTTCTTTTCCATGACGTTTTAAAAGTTCTACGTCTTTGACACCAGTCAGTTTTTCGGCATATCTGGCAATCTCCATTGTATTCCGGTAACTTTTATTCATCACGATCTTGCGAATCTTCTGATCAAATACGCCCGGAAGGAACTGCAATACATCACGCATCTGTTCATCTAAAGTCTGTGCTTTATCACCGAGAATGGTCATCCGGCATTTGAAGATCTGATTCAGGATCACATACTGCAGATAAGAATAGTCCTGCATTTCGTCAATAACCAGATGCTTGATATGATTATGCACAGCTTTTCCGGTCAGGCGGTACTTCAGATACAATACAGGAAATACATCTTCGTATTCCAGTTTGCGCTTTTCATATTCGACATCCGGAAGTGACGGGTATCCGCATTCTTCCAGAAGCCAGCCGTATATCTTGTAGATGTCCTTTGTTACATACATCTTATCGAATTTCTCCTGTACGATCAGGAGCTCTTCTTCCGAAAGATCACGTCCAAGTAATGTCTCGTATTCATCAACACAATAATCTCTGATTGCGTCCATCCGGCTGAGCAGAGGTGCATTCTGGAATTTGAAATAAAAGAGATTGATCAGTTCTTCTTCTGTCTTCTGAATTCCTTTATATTCGATTGCACGGAAATCCATCAGTTCATCTTCCAGTCTTGCAAGGAATCCTTCCATCATTCCGACAAAGCCTTCCAACTGTTTCTCTTCAAAGCGTTCTGTCAGATACGGGTCCTGAAGCTTCATGGTTCTTTCCAGCTGGTCATAGCGGTCTTCACAGTCCGGAACGATACCTTTCAATTCCCGGTATGCAAACAGGTCAAAACTCATCTCCTGAATATTTTCCTCACCCAGTTCCGGAAGAATATGGGAAATGTAATCTGAAAATACACTGTTTGGAGAAAGGATCAGTACATTAGAGGATTTCAAATGCTCTCTGTCATGATACAACAGATAGGCAATCCGGTGTAAAGCAACGGAAGTCTTACCGCTTCCGGCAGCACCCTGGATTGCAAGGATACGGTCATGTGTATTACGGATGATCGCATTCTGTTCTTTCTGGATCGTACGGACGATATTTTTGAGCTGTACATCGCTGTTCGTTCCAAGTTCCTGTTTTAAAATATCATCATCGATCTTGGTATCGCTTTCGAATGCATAGACCATCTTTCCATTTTTCACTTTGTACTGCCATTTGGCGGCAATTTCACCTTCGATCAGTCCGGCTGGTGCCTCATAAGATCCAGGGCCTTTGTCATAATCGTAAAAAAGCCCGCTGACCGGTGCTCTCCAGTCATAGATCAAAGGCAGCATACCCGTACGTTCCGCAAAGTTACCGATGCCGATATAGAATATCTCCGGTTCGTCTTCGCCATCATAGATAAAATCCACACGTCCGAAAAACGGAGCTTCCAGCATTTTACGAAGCCGGTGCTGCATCTTCAGTTTTTCCTGATTGTCATTGACCTGGTGTAAAAGAGCTTGTTGGTTGTCATAATTTTCATAGCCGTATTCATCCATCTCGGTGTAATTCTCCCAGTAGTATTCATTCATACTCTGGATGTCTTTCTGTCCGGCTTCGATGGATGCATCTACTTCGGCCAGGCGTGTGCGGATCTTCTCTGTTACTTTATTTAAAAATATCTTTCCGTCTGTTAAATCTAATTCTGTCATAATCTCCAACCTGTCTTTTTTTGTTT
>UMJI01028579.1_pt1 | contig 10562 bp, 9 predicted proteins | sample 1965991 | NCBI WGS metagenome assembly UMJI01 (sample SAMEA4836140, study PRJEB28245) | human gut metagenome | biome: gut microbiome; material: fecal sample | place: Denmark | collected 2008
GACGAGCATCCGCCCGTCCGGCAGCGCAATGCGCGTCCGGTGCCCCTTGAGCACCAAGATACAGCCGTGAGTGCAGGCAAAGCGGCTCGCAAGCTCTGTCCGTTCGCTCGACGCGATCTCTCGGAGCGTCCGGTCCGTCAAGCGCGCGAATTCGCCGTCGTGCGGCGTCAAAATCGTCACGCGTCCGCGGCGGACGTCCAGCTTTTCCGTGCAGCCCTGTAAGGCGTTCAGACCGTCGGCGTCCAGCACCAGCGGCTCTTTCACCTGCCACAAAAGCGCGTGGACGAGCTGCTCTGTCTCTTTTCCGCGGCCAAGGCCGGGACCGAGCGCTAAAACATCACAGCCTTTGAGCTTGTCCTGCATCTTGTCGAGCGCGGCGAGGCAGAGCCTTCCGTCCGTCTCCGGCAGCGGGAACGGCATTGCGCTCACGCACTTTTGCGCCTCAACCGCCCAGATGCTCTCCGGCACGCCGAGATACACGAGCCCGCAGCCCGAATGCACCGCCGCACTCGCCGCCAGATACGGCGCGCCCGTATAGCCCACGCTGCCGCCGAGGACTAAGAGCTTGCCGAAGTCGCCCTTGTGCCCATCTTCTTTGCGCGGCGGCAGGAGCGTCTTGGCATACGCGCGGTCGACGATCGTTTCACGCATCGCAGTTTTCCTCCGTCAGTTCGAGTTTCTTCGCGCGCGGCAGCTTCTTGATGGCGGCCTCGCGCCGCAGCGCCGCGCCCTTGTCGCTGCATTGCTCGCAGTACACGACCGCGACAGGCGGGTGCGAACGAGTGTACTTCGCCCCGTGTCCGCTCTTGTGCATCGCAAAGCGCTTTTCCACGTCTGAGGCAATGCCGGTGTAGAGCGAGCCATCCTCGCAGCGCAGCATGTAGACGTACCAGTCCATCTCAATACTTGAGCACGCCCGTCGTGCGCAGCGCGTTATAGAGCGCCGCCGCAGCCTGCTCGCGCAGGATGGGGACCTGGGGCTCGATATCTTCAAGGCTCATGCAGTACATATTCACAGCATCGCCGTTTTCATCGAACACGGAATTCGTCAAAAGCTCCGCGCTGCGGATGGCCCAGTGTGAAAAGCTCTTGTACTTCGGCAGCGGCTGTAAAATAGCCAGCGGATTCTTGTCCAAAAATTCCCGCGCATCCAGATTCACGAATTCCACGAGCCTGCCCAGCACCGTGATGAATTCCTCCTGTGTCATCGTCGCGTTCGGGTCGAATTTTTCCCCGCCCACGCCGGAGACAAGGCCGATGGCCGCCATCGCGTTCACAGAGGGCGCGTACCAGCTTCCCTTGGCAACGTCGGTAAAGTACCCGTTCGCCGTGGAGTAGAGGTCAAGCGCCTGCGCGAGCAGCGCGCAGGCCTCCGCGCGCGTCATCGTGTCGTCCGGCCGGAATTTTCCCTGATTGCCGAAAACAATGCGGCTCACCGCGAGCGCATTGATCTCCCCGGCATATTCGCTGCCCGCCACGTCGGTAAAGTCCAGTGCAGAAGCTGCGGCAAAGCCGCACTTTTCGCGCGCCTGCGCAGGAGTGAGCGCCGTTTCGCCGCCGTTTTCGCCCCAGTAAAGCACCGCGGAGGGTGTCAGCGCCGTTAAGATCGCCTCCAGCGCGGTGGAAGAGCTCTCCTTCGCCGCAGGAATGTCAATGTAGAAGTCGCAGCCGTTCAGCACCAAATGGAGATACGCGCTGTCTTTCGTCTTCTCGCCGCTCAGCAGGCGCGCCGCCGCGGTAGCCTGATCCTGCGGGATGTAGAGCGTCGGCACCACGCCGATGCGGTCGGTCGTGTTGCCGCCCGCGCAGTAGAAGCGGTACGCCGTCACCTTCACGGCATCGCCGTGCAGATACGGGCAGTTCGACTCATCGTATAAAACCTGCGCCACGCCCTTGCCATAGCTGCGCGTGCCGATGACGATGCCGCTGCCTGTGCCGAGCACGCTGCCCGCAAAGATCTCCGACGCGCTGGCGCTGCCGCTGTCCATCAGCACGATGGCGGGCCTGTCCGTCAGGTCCTTGCCCGAATAGCGCTGCGCGGTGCTCTCGCCGTCCTGATCGACAAAGTAGATGAGGTCTCCCTTGCCCGAAAACGCGCCGAGCGCCGACACCGCCGCGGAGGTCAGCCCCCCGCCGTTGCCGCGAAGGTCCACGATCCACGCGCGCACAGCGCTGTCATTCCCGCGCACGCCCTCTTGAAAATACGTCCCCGTCTGCGTGCCGAAGCTGTCGCAGTCGATGTAGCCCACGCCGCCCGTGACCGAGACGGTCGTATTCGTCTGCGTGACGAGCGCGCGCGTAACGGTATAATCCGCCTGCGTGCCGTCCGCGTGGCGGACGGTGACGGTCACGCTCGTCCCCGCTTCGCCGAGGAGCTTGGCGCGGTGCTCCGCGCCGCCCGGCGCGCAGGATTCACCCTCGATGGCGATGATGATGTCGCCCGCGGCAAGGCCCGCCTTCTCCGCGCCGCCGCCCTTGAGGACGGAGACGATGCGGATGCCCTCGGGCACGTAGGTGATCTCCGCGCCGATGCCGGCGAAGCTCACATCACCCTCGACGCCCTGCAAAAACGCCTGATACTCCTCCGCCGTCATGTAGTACGTGTAGTCGTCCGTGTAGGAAAAGAGCTCGTCGAGCGACTTCGCGTCCTGCGCGGCGCGCGGCAGCTTATCAACATAGCTGCGCTGCAAAATATCGTAGGCCTCCTCCACGCTGAGCGCCTGCGCACCGGTCGTTATTGTCATCGCCGCGACGCAGCAGAGCGCGCCCAGGCGGAACAGTCTCTTTTTCATGCCCGATTCTCCTTTGTTCGGCAGTTTTCTCCATTATACCGTGCCCGCGGCAAAAAGCAATCGCAAATCCCGCCGCTTCTCCCGCCTTGCCAAGCGGGTGAAAATAGGCTATACTGTCAGCATAATGAGAAATTTTTGCTTTTTGGAGGATCTTATGGACGAGCAGAAGACCACCGGCACCCTTTATATCGTCGCAACGCCCATCGGCAACTCGCGCGACATGTCCGAGCGCGGACGCGAAATCCTGTCCACCGCCGATATCATCGCCGCCGAGGACACCCGCCGCAGCGTGGTGCTGCTCAATAAGCTCGGCATCCGCGGCAACAGTCTGAGCGCCAACCACAAGTTCAACGAATACGGCAAGGCGAAGTGGTTCATCGAGCAGCTCGCCTCCGGCAAGGACATCGCCGTCATCACCGACGCGGGCACGCCCTGCATCTCCGACCCCGGCAACGAGCTCATCCGCGCCGCGGTCGAAAACGGCATCCGCGTCGTCGGCGTGCCCGGCTGCTGCGCCGCGGTCAACGCGCTATCGATCTCGGGCTTTGACCTCTCGAGCTTCCTCTTCTACGGCTTTTTCCCGCGCGAGACGGCCGACCGCCGCCGCGTGCTGATGATGATGCGCAAGGGCTACACCGCGACCTACGCCTTTTACGAATCTCCCAAGCGCATCATGAGCGTCATCGACTTCTTCATCGAGGAAAACGCGCAGCTGCGCCTGTGCCTCTGCAACGACATGACAAAGCTCCACGAGATGACCTTCCGCGGCACGCCGCAGGAGGTCAAGGACCAGCTCATCGCGAAGGAAACCTACGAAAAGGGCGAATATGCCCTCATTGTCGAGGTCTGCGACGATTACCGCCTGCGCGAGGTCGAGCACATCACCTCGCCTGAGGCGCTGCTTGTGAACTGCATGGTGCAGAACGACTGCACCGCCAAGGACGCGATCAAGCTGCTTTTGAAGGACGAGAACAACACCTACAGCAAAAACGAGCTGTACGCCGCGCACCTTGCGCTCAAAGAGAGGTTCGGCGCATGAGCATCGTAGCCTCCGACCTTGCCGAACGTCTCGGCACGCTCACCAAGCTTGTCCTCGCCGAGCCGGTCGCGCGCATCGGCCACTCGCGCGTCACCGTACGGCCCTTAACGCTGCGCGGGAAGGCCTTTTTCCAGCTCGAATACCAGCAGGGGCAGAAGGTCGCGCACCGCAACGTCGCGCGCGGCGCGCTGCTCGAGACCTTCGAGCAGGAGCTCGACGGCCTCTTCCGCTCCGTCACGCTCTGCACCGAGACGGAGACACGCCAGTACGTCCGCAAGGCGAACGGCACCTACAAGTGCACTGCCAAATCCGGCGCTGCCCGCGCCGCCGTGACCGCCTCGCACAACCGTAAAAAGGAGTACATTTTGCAGGAGGGTGAGAACATCCCCGCCCTCGTCGACCTCGGCGTATTTACGCCGGACTTCAAGATCGTCAAGGCAAAATACGACAAATATAAGCAGATCAACCGCTTCATCGAGCTCGTGGACGACGCGTTCCGCGCCTACGGCCGCGACGAGATCACGATTCTCGATTTTGGCTGCGGCAAATCGTACCTCACGTTCGTGCTGTACTACTATTTCGCCGTCAAGCGCGGCGTGCGCGCCAAGATCATCGGCTATGACCTCAAAGAAGACGTCGTCGAGCACTGCAATGAAGTTGCCGCGCGCTACGGCTATTCAGATCTTCACTTCGTCGTGGCTGATGTTACGCGCGATGTGCTCTACAGCGAGCACATTGACATGCTTGTCACGCTCCATGCCTGCGACGTCGCGACCGACTACGCCCTGCACTACGCCATCTCGCGCGGCGTCGAGCACATCTTCTCCGTCCCCTGCTGCCAGCACGAGGTCAATAAGACCATCCAAAAGGGCGGCGATTTCGACATTCTGCTCTCCCACGGGCTGTTCCAAGAGCGCTTCTCCGCGCTTCTGACCGACGCCATCCGCGCAGCGGTCCTGGAGGACGAAGGCTACGACGTCGACGTCATCGAGTTCATTGACTTTGCCCACTCGCCGAAAAATCTGATGCTCCGCTGCCATCGCACTACCCGCCGCGGCACCAAAAAGCTCGCCGAATCCCGCCGTCTCCAAGACCAATACGGCTTTGAGCAGACTCTATTGTCGCTCGTACAAAAGGATGAAACATAAAAATTTCACGCCCGCAGGCGTGAAAGAATCTTGATCCGTAAATCCCGACGACATGCGCGTCGGGATTTACTCTTTGCGCGGAGTGCGTGTCGAGCCTCGCGAGGCACGAAACGCAGCGAATCTTTCTCGAAGAAGTGGCTCTGCCACTTCTTCGATGGTCTCAAAAAAGAGGGACGCAGTTTTCAACTGCGTCCCTCTTTTTTGAATATTTTTTTACTGCGCCGTGCGCACCGTGTCGAGCGAGCGGTTCAGCAGGTTCACGACCGGCGGAGCCACGAACACCATCAGCACCGCCGTAGCCGCGCCGGAGATGATACGCACCACCAGGCCGCCGAAAACATAGGCGTAGCTGTAGTAGTTGTAGATCACACTGTCGATATACATCGCTCCCGTGTTGAGCGCGGTCACGACCAGCGCCGTCCCGATCAGCGCCGCGGTAAGCTGTCCGCGGCTGAAGCTGTAGCCGCAGTGCTTGGCGTAGATGCCGACGAGCAGACCGCGTGCCGCCTGCGGCAGGATCCACAGGATGGTGGTCGCGGTCACGCCATAGGTGAGAAGCTGACCCATGAACGCGCCGAGAAGGCCGACGAGAAGGCCGCCGACCGGGCCGTAGAGCATTGCGCCCACGATAACAGGCAGCGACGCGACGGAGATGTTGATCCAGCCAAGACGCACCGTGCCGGCAAAGTTCAGCACAACGTAAACTGCGGTCAGCATGGCGATGGTGACCATTTTGCGCGTGGACATGGCCGAGGACTTCCACGTGAAGACCACCGCGGCGATGAGCACGAGGGCGACTGCGATGATGATCGTCCACATGATGGGGGAAAGCGCTTCGATCTGAAGAGACATTGTGAGGACCTCCTTTTTCATAAAAAGATCTTCCCGCGGCTGCGGTGCCGCGCGGAACGGCTTGATCCGGTGAAAAAAGAAAATACCTCTCCCTCCGGATGGCAGGAACCACGCGGAGGAGAGGCCTCACTTAAACTCTCTTCTGAGTGGCAAGCGGATGCGGAAACCATACTGCAAACCATGGGTTTTTCGTCCGCGGGCAACTTCCCATCCCGACGGCACTATTCGCTCTTCGCGTAAACACATGGCTTCCTACTCTGCCGATGCATAAAGCTCTTCAAAATTTAAACTTCATGCAGGCACAGCATAGCAGACTGCACAACGCGCGTCAATCCCTTTTCGACCCTTTTTGCACACTTTTACGTTTTTAAGGTGATATTCCTCTTTTCCCTAATAAATTCAGTCCCTCCAAGGCCTGGTTTTTCTTGACAGGGCCTTACTTTTTTTGCTATTCTAAGGTGTGAGGGAACCGGCATAAGTTCGCACTTTTCAGCTTAGCCGCCGGTAATATATCAATCGACTGAAAAATCAGAGGAGGAACACACACCATGATCAAAGAAACCATGGAATTCCTGTCCCAGTATGACCCCGAAGTCGGCGCCACTATTGAGAAGGAGTATCACCGCGAGCAGCGCAACATCGAGCTGATCGCCTCCGAAAACATCGTCTCCCCGGCTGTCATGATGGCTATGGGCACGTGCCTGACCAACAAGTACGCCGAGGGCTATCCCGGCAAGCGCTACTACGGCGGCTGCTACTGCGTCGACGAGACCGAAGAGATCGCCCGTCAGCGCGCCTGCAAGCTGTTCGGCGCTGAGCATGCCAACGTCCAGCCCCACTCCGGCGCTTCCGCCAACCTGGCCGCGTTCAAGGCTATGCTCCAGCCCGGCGACACCTTCATGGGCATGAACCTCGCCCACGGCGGCCACCTGTCCCACGGCAGCCCGGTCAACATCTCCGGCCAGTACTTCCATCAGGTCCCCTACTCCCTCAACGATGAGACCGAAATGATCGACTACGACGAGGTCTACCGCATCGCGCAGGAGTGCAAGCCCAAGATGATCCTTGCCGGCGCTTCCGCCTATCCCCGCAAGATCGACTTCGCCAAGTTCCGTGAGATCGCTGATTCCGTCGGCGCTTTCTTCATGGTCGATATGGCCCACATCGCCGGTCTCGTCGCCGCTGGCGTTCACGAGAGCCCCGTGCCCTATGCCGACGTTGTCACCACCACCACCCACAAGACCCTGCGCGGTCCCCGCGGCGGCATGATCCTGTGCAAGAACGAGATCACCAAGAAGAACATCGAGACCGGCGAGATGGAGACCATCAACCTGGCCAAGAAGATCGACTCCGCCGTGTTCCCCGGCACCCAGGGCGGCCCGCTCGAGCACATCATCGCTGCCAAGGCCATCTGTTTCGGCGAGGCGCTCAAGCCCGAGTTCAAGGCCTACGGTGAGCAGGTCGTCAAGAACGCTGCCGTTCTTGCCGAGGGTCTGAAGGCTGAAGGCTTCCGTCTGGTCTCCGGCGGCACCGACAACCACCTCATGCTCGTCGACGTCCGCAACTTCAACATCACCGGTAAGGAGATCGAGCGTCGCTTGGACGAGTGCTTCATCACCGTCAACAAGAACGCCATCCCCAACGACCCCGAGAAGCCGTTCGTCACTTCCGGTATCCGCGTCGGCACTCCCGCTGCCACCACCCGCGGTCTGAAGGAAGAGGACATGAAGGAGATCGCCCGCATCATGGGTATGGTCGCCCGTGACTTCGAAGGCAACAAGACCGCCGCTCAGGAGGCTGTTGTCGCCCTGACCAAGAAGTACCCCATCTACGAATAAAATATCTCAAAATAAAAGGAACCGTCCCATCGGGACGGTTCCTTTTATTTTAGGGGATGCAGCCCGTAGGCGGCAAATGCGGCGGGGTGCGCAGGCCTGTTCGCCGCGGTGCGGCGAATGCTGTGTGATAGATTTTTGCGGAAAGCGCCGCGGGTCGAGAGATCCGCGGCGCTTTCTTATTTTTTGATGTCCAGGACGATCTTGCCGCAGGTGCGGCAAAGGTGGGCGATAGGGCGGTAGACGTCGGATGCTTTGCAGACGAAGAAATCGTTTCCGGTCGGGAGAGAGGTCATCTTGAACGGCTCTTCCGTCCACAGAAGCTCGTAGCCGCTGCCGCCGCGCAGGTAGCCGGACTCCATCTCTTTTGCACAGTAGGGGCAGTTCATGCGGAATCTCCTTTCTTTTTCCACGGAGTTCTGCTTGCACACAGTCTCTCATTTCCGCTACTCTCGCCTTGAATTTACCATTTTTACCGGCAAAAGGCAAGATTTTCCTTGGCAAAAGGGTTGACAGGCGAAAATTTTCGGCTATAATTTGAAATTGATTTTCATTTTCAAATTCAGGAGGCCACTATGGCGACCTATACGACCAAACAGCAAAAGGCAGTGCTCGACTGCCTTTCTGATCGCGCGGACTCGCCGGTCAGCGCGGCGGCGATCGTCGACGCGCTGCGCGAACAGGGCGAGCACATCGGCATCGCGACGGTATACCGGCAGCTTGAAAAGCTCGAGCGGCAGGGCAGCGTCCACAAGGTCACGACGGATGAGGGCGCATACTATCAGTTCTGCACCCACGGCTGCGCATCGGACTGCTGCCTCTTTAAGTGCGAGCGCTGCGGGCGCATCGTGCACCTCGACTGCCACCAGCTCGCGCCGCTCTACGAGCATTTGGAGCATGAGCACGGCTTTTCCATCAATCCCCGCAAGACGATGTTCTACGGCCTGTGCCGCGAGTGTCAGGAGGGCGCATGAAACGCATTGCTTCCTTTTTTTTGGCGCTCGCGCTAGCATTTTCCCTCACCGCCTGCACCGTGCCTGTGGAAAAGGCGGACGACGGCAAGCTTCAGATCGTCGCGACACTTTTCCCCTACTATGACTTCGCCCGCGCCATCGTCGGAGGCCGCGCGGACGTCACGCTTCTGCTCTCGCCGGGGCGCGAGGCGCACAGCTTCGAGCCCACACCGCTCGACGCCGTCACGATCTCCGAATCCGATGTTTTCCTCTACAACGGCGGTGAGGGGGAATACTGGGTCGACAGTATGCTCGACGCCGCGGGCGAAAATATCGCCGTCATCGCCCGCATGATGGACTACGTCGACGCGCTCGACGAGGAATATGTCGAGGGCATGCAGGGCGCGGACGGCCATGACCACGACCATGAGCATGGCAGCCACGATGATCACGATGACCATGATGACCATGATGACCATGATCACGATCATGAAGAAGATGAGCACGACAGCGACGAGGTCGAATACGACGAGCACATCTGGACGTCGCCGAAAAACGCCGTTGTCCTCTGCCGCGCCGTCTGCAACGCGATCTGCAAGGCCGATCCCGCAAACGAGGATTTCTACCGCGCGAACTGTGATGGCTACTGCGCGCAGATTGAAGCACTCGACGCACGCTTTGCCTCTCTCTGCGAAAGCGCGCCGCACAAGCTCCTCGTCTTCGCCGACCGCTTCCCGATGCTCTACTTCTGCCGCGAATTCGGCTTGGACTACCGCGCAGCGTTCCACGGCTGCTCGGGCGACACCGAGCCGTCGCTCGCCACCATCAAGTACCTCATCGACAAGGTGGAGGACGAGGATATCCCCGTGGTCTATACCATCGACTTCGACACGAAAAAGGTCGCCGCCGTGGTGAGCGAGTGCACCGGCGCGGCGGTCGACACCCTATATTCGATGCAAACCGTCTCCCGCGCGGATTTTGACGCGGGCGAGACCTACCTCACGCTCATGGAGCGCAACTACGAAGCACTCAGAAAGGGGCTCAACGAATGAATGAATCGCCCATCGTCCTCGCGTGCGAGGACGTCACGCTCGGCTACGAGCACAAACCGCTCCTGGAGCACCTGACCCTCACCGTCCGCGCGGGGGACTACCTCTGCATCGTCGGCGAGAACGGCAGCGGCAAATCGACGCTGCTGCGCTCGCTCCTCGGGCTTCTCTCGCCCCTCGCGGGCAAGATCGACTGCCCCGCCCAGCGCGAGGGCCGACTCGGATATCTGCCCCAGCAGACGCCCACGCAGCGCGACTTTCCCGCAACGGTCACGGAGGTCGTGCTCTCGGGCTTTTCAAACCGCCGCGCGCGCTTTTTCTACACGGCGGAGGAGAAGTCGGCGGCTTTGATGAACCTCGGCAAGCTCGGCGTGCTGGAATTAAAGGACAAGTGCTACCGCGAGCTCTCCGGCGGCCAGCAGCAGCGCGTGCTGCTCGCGCGCGCCCTGTGCGCGGCAAATGACCTGCTCATCCTCGACGAGCCTGTCACGGGCCTTGACCCCGCGAGCATGCAGGACCTTTACAAAACGCTGCGCTATTTGAACGAGCGCGAGGGCATGGCCATCATCATGGTCACGCACGACATTGAAAACGCCCTGCGCGAGGCCAAGCACATCCTCTGCGTCGACCGCGCGGGCTGCTTTTACGGCACGGTAAGCGAGTTTTTATCGTCGCCCGCCGGCAAACGGTTTGGAGGTGAGCGCGCATGAAGCTGCTTCTTTCGATGTTCGCCTATCCTTTCATCGTGCGCGCGTTCGTCGTCGGCATTTTGGTCTCGCTGTGCGCGTCGCTGCTCGGCGTGCCGCTCGTTTTGAAGCGCTACTCCATGATCGGCGACGGGCTGAGCCACGTGTCGTTCGGCGCGCTGTCGGTCGCGGTGGCATGCGGCTTCGC
>UMJI01026926.1_pt1 | contig 10535 bp, 6 predicted proteins | sample 1965991 | NCBI WGS metagenome assembly UMJI01 (sample SAMEA4836140, study PRJEB28245) | human gut metagenome | biome: gut microbiome; material: fecal sample | place: Denmark | collected 2008
GAGATAACGGCTCCTTGCAGAAGGAGCCTTTTTTGTATCTGCTAATAGAGATTGCAACAGAGCAACAGAACAGAAAGGAATGACATCATGCGAATCCTGATCTCCAATGATGACGGCATCCAGGCCAAGGGGCTCGAGTCCCTCGTCAAAGCATTCTGTGCGCGCGAGCACACGGTCGTCGTCTCGGCGCCGGCGCGCCAGCAGAGCGGCATGGCCCATGCACTGAACGTCGGCCGTCCGCTCGAGCTCATCCGCGGCGAGGCACTCGCCGAAAAGTACGGCATCGAGGCGTGGGCTGTCGACGGCACGCCGACGGACAGCGTCAAGCTCTACCTCGAGGCTCTGGCGGAGGAGAAGCCGGATGTCGTCGTCTCGGGCATCAATCACGGCGCGAACCTCGCGACGGATATCCTCTATTCGGGCACGGTCGGCGCGGCGATGGAGGGCATGCTGCACGATATCGCCTCGTTTGCCGTGTCGCTCGATATCGCGAGTACTATCTCATACAATGAGGCGGCAGAGGAGTTCGCCTTGATCCTGGAGCGCGTCATGGCAGCCCGACTGGCAGCCGATGAGCCGCGCCCCGTATTCTGGAACGTCAACTTCCCGCGCGCCTATGCGCTCGGCGAGGACGGCCGCCCGCAGGTCGTCTTTGGCCGCCAGGGCAAGCGCGACTATAAGAACGCCTTCCTCAGGCAGGAGCGCGAGGACGGGCGCATCTTCTACACGGTTGCCGGCGAGATCTTCGACACGGACAAGAGCGAGCCGACGGACATCTACGCCGTCGAGCAGGGCTACATCGCTGTGACGCCGCTGATGGTCGATCTCACGGATTACATCGCCATCGAGAAGCTCCTGGACCGCTGAGCTCTGTCTTTTTTTCATCATCTACTTGTGATAGAATATAGAATAGATTTGTTACGGGAGGCAATATTCATGGAATCAATGATTCGCGATATCAAGCTGGCTCCGTCGGGCCACGATAAGATCAACTGGGTCAAGAACTTCATGCCGGTCATGGCGGCTGTCGACAGGGAATTCTCCGTCTCGAAGCCGTTCGCGGGCAAGAAGATGGTCATCACGCTGCACCTCGAGGCCAAGACGGCCTACATGGCGGAGATCTTCCACCATGCCGGTGCGGAGGTCGCCATCACGGGCAGCAACCCGCTGTCGACACAGGACGATGTGGCCGCAGCGCTCGTCGAGGACGGTCTGCACGTCTTCGCTTGGCATGACTGCACGCCGGAGGAGTACGACACCTTCATCAACAAGGCGCTCGACATCAAGCCGGACTTCGTCATCGACGACGGAGGCGACCTCGTGCACATGCTGCACACGAAGCGCCGCGAACTGCTCTCGGGCATCGTCGGCGGCTCGGAGGAGACGACGACGGGCGTCCATCGCCTGCGCGCGCTCGCCAATGAGGGCAAGCTTGAGTTCCCGATGATCGCTGCCAACGACGCGTACTGCAAGTACCTCTTCGACAACCGCTACGGCACGGGCCAGTCGACGTGGGATGGCATCATGCGCACGACGAATGTCGTCATCGCTGGCAAGAATGTCGTCATCGCCGGCTACGGCTGGTGCGGCAAGGGCGGCGCCATGCGTGCGCGCGGCCTCGGCGCCAATGTCATCGTCACGGAAGTCGACTCGATAAAGGCCATCGAGGCTGCCTTTGACGGCTTCCGCGTCATGCCGATGGATGAGGCCGCCAAGATCGGCGACATCTTCCTGACGCTGACGGGCGACAAGGACGTCATCCGCAAGCATCACTTCGAGGTCATGAAAAACGGCGCCATCCTCGCGAACTCCGGCCACTTCGACGTCGAGATCAACATCCCTGAGCTCGAATCGCTCTCGGTCTCGCGCCGCCCGGTCCGCAAGAACATCGAGGAGTTCAAGCTGAAAGACGGCCGCAAGATCTACCTGCTCGCAGAGGGCCGCCTCGTCAACCTCGCTGCTGGCGACGGCCATCCGGCGGAGATCATGGACCTCTCGTTCGGCGTGCAGTTCTTCTCTGCGCTCCATCTCCTGCATCACGGCAAGGAAATGGCAAAGGGCGTTCATCTCATGCCGGAGGAGATCAACACGAAGATCGCCGAGATCAAGCTCAAGGCATCGGGCATCGCCATCGATGCGTTGACGCCGGAGCAGAAGGCATACCTGAACATGGCCTGAGGAGGGTATTGAATGAAGACACTCATCAAGAATGTACGCGCACTGCTGCCGGATGGCACGACGCCTTTGACGAATATCATGATTGACCGCGACAAGATTGCTGCCATCGGCGAGGTGCCGGAGGATTTCCGTCCGGCCAAGGTCATCGACGGCAAGGACAAGTTTGCCGTGCCGGGCTTCATCAACGCCCACACGCACGCTTCGATGACGCTCCTCCGCAGCTATGCAGACGATATGGACCTCATGGACTGGCTCAACAACATGATCTGGCCGGCCGAGGCGAAGATGCAGGAAGAAGACATCTACTGGGGCGCGATGCTCGCCGCTGTCGAGATGATCGAAGGAGGCACGACGACGTTTGCCGACATGTACGGGCCGTACATGGAAAAGGTGGCCGAGGCCGCGACGGACGCTGGCCTGCGCGCCGTGCTCTCGCGCGGCATCATTGGCGTCGCCCCGGGCGGCGATGCCAAGATCGAGGAGAATGTCTCGCTCTACAAGGACTTCCACGGCGCTGCTGACGGCCGCATCACGGTCATGTTCGGCCCACACGCTCCTTACACCTGCCCTCCGGACTTTCTCAGGAAAGTCGCAAGCGCGGCGCAGTCGCTCGGCGCTGAGATTCACATCCACATGGCGGAGACGAAGGCTGAGGTCGAGCAGATCGTGAAGGAATACGGCAAGCGCCCGTTCCGCTACGTTGAGGAGACGGGCCTGTTCGACGGCAAGGGCACGCTCGCTGCGCACTGCGTCCATCTCGATGACGAGGACATCGCCATCATCAAGAAGCACGCCATCCGCGTCGCCCACAATCCGGGCAGCAACATGAAGCTCGCGAGCGGCATCGCGCCGGTGCCGCGCCTCCTCAAGGAAGGCGTCTGCGTCGCACTTGGCACGGATGGTGCTTCGTCGAACAACAACCTCGACATGCTCGAGGAGATTAACCTCGCGGCGATGCTCCACAAGGTCAGCACGCTCGACCCGCTGGCTGTCCCGGCGCGCACGGCGCTCAAGATGGGCACGGAGTACGGCGCCAAGGCCGTCGGCCTCATGGGTGTCGGCAAGCTCGAAGTCGGCTGCAAGGCCGACATCACGCTCTTTGACATGGCGGGCGCTGCCTGGTATCCGCGCAACGACCTCGCGTCGCAGCTCGTCTACTCGGCCCATGCCGATTCTGCCTCGACGGTGCTCGTCGACGGCAGGGTTCTCATGGAAGACGGCGAGCTCCTGACGCTCGACAAGGAGCGCATCTTCTACGAGGCGCAGAAGTGCGCAGAGCGCCTGACGAAGTGAGAGACTCAGAGCCGCAACTTACAGTGAATCTACAGCAGGGCTGCCGCTTCGCGCGACAGCCTTGCTTTCGTAATCTTGTCATCGATAATCGATACAGGGGGGAGACTTTTGAAAAAGACTACGAGCCGCACGCGGGCGCGCCGCAAGCCGGTGCGCAAGGCGACAAAGACGGGCCACCGCGTGATGCGCGCGCACACCGGCAGACGCTCTGAGCTCTTCGGGTTGGCGCTCTTGGCAGCTGGCCTCATCTCGATCTGCGGCATCTGCGGCCTCAATGTGGGCTTCGTCGGCGTCTACTTCGCGAAGTTCCTGCGCTACTTCTTCGGTGTGGGCTCCATCCTCATCGCCGTCCTGGTACTCTTGATCGCCTGGACTTACATGACGAAACACCACGCGCCGCGCTATTCACCGCGTTTCTTCGGCCTGCTCGCGCTCTTCATCTCCGCGCTCGCCATCTGGCACCACTTCAAGGTACCGGTCGGCGAGGAGATTCTGCCGCAGAGCCTGTCGACGGGCGGCGGCCTCTTGGGGGGTGGCCTGCTGCTCGCGCTGCGCAAGTGCTTCGGCGTCGACGGCTCCATCATCATTCTCGGTGTCGGCACAGTCGGCTCCGTCTTGCTCTCGACGACCTGGTCGCTCGCGACAGGCCTCCTCAAGACGCAGGAAAAGGCGAAGCAGGGCGCAGCTGCCGCAGGCTCGGCCATCCAGTCGACCTGCGGCAAGGTCGCCGAAGTCAGCGGCCGTGTCGAAGAGCACGTCGTCGAAGCCGTGCGCGAGAAGGTCAGCAGAGTCAGCAAGGCCAGCTTCTACAATCAGGCGGTGGATAAGCGCTTTGCCGATGCACCCGAAGAGACGGTGGCCGCGGCAGAGCCTCGCATGGCGGCCGAGACTGCGGAAGCGAAAGGCGATACAGGCAATGTGGAAAGTGCCATGCCGGACTTCACGATCGAGTACGGCACAGCACATGAACAGGCAGCAGAGTCCGCAGAGGAGCGCCCGATGGGCTTGCCGGACTCCATCGAGCCAATCGGCATGGCCGCATCGCCGGCGAGCCTGCGCGCGGGAAGTCCCTTCGTCGAGGGGCCGATAGGCAGGGGAACGAGCCCTGCGGCACCTCCAGAAGATCCTTCAGAGCCACTTGGCGAGCCAGAGCAGTTTGCCCCGGCGCCCGCAGCTCCTTTCATCGTGCCCAAGACAGAGCCCGTCGTGCCACCTTCGCCGAGCCCGATGAAGAAGAAGCCGACGGCCATGCCCTCGTACGACGAGATCGCGCCGATCATGCCGGCCGCGGCATTGCTCGACGGCTCGGCCAGGAGCATGGAGAGCCGGCAGGGCAGTGCCCCGCAGGGTGCTGCTGCCAGCTCGCCTGAGACAGCAGCACCCGCTGCGCCGCCGCGCCCCTACGTGCTGCCGCAGGTCACGGAGATCCTCTCGAAGCACGCGAAGAAGCACAATGCCGCGCTCGAGATGGAGATTGCCGACAAGGCTCACATCCTGCAGAAGACGCTCGAGGACTTCCATGTCAAGGCGAAGATCATCAATGCCTGTCACGGGCCGGCCGTCACGCGCTACGAGCTCGAGCCGGCGCCGGGCGTTAAGGTCAGCAAGATCACGAATCTCGCCGACGACCTCGCGCTGAGCCTCGCCGCGACATCCGTGCGCATCGAGCCGATCCCCGGCAAGGCAGCCATCGGCATCGAGGTGCCGAACAAGGAGCTCGAGGGGGTGCAGCTTCGCGAAGTCCTCGAGAACGAGAAGTTCCTCAAGGCGAAGTCGAAGCTGACCGTCGGCCTCGGCATGGACATCGGCGGCCAGGCCATCTTCGCAGACCTCGCGAAGATGCCGCATCTGCTCGTCGCCGGTGCCACGGGCTCCGGTAAGTCTGTCTGCATCAACACGCTGATCACGAGCATCCTCTTCAAGGCGAAGCCAGAGGAGGTCAAGTTCATCCTCGTCGACCCGAAGATGGTCGAGCTCTCCAACTACAACGGCATTCCGCACCTCATGGTCCCGGTCGTCACGGAGGCCAAGAAGGCGGCCTCCGTGCTCAACTGGTCGGTGCAGGAGATGGAGAAGCGCTACGCGAAGTTTGCCGAGCACAACGTCCGCAATATGGAGACCTACAACACGAAGTTCCCCGAGAACAAGATGCCGGCCATCGTCATCATCATCGACGAGCTGGCCGACCTTATGATGGTCGCGCCGCACGACGTCGAGGACGCCATCTGCCGCCTCGCACAGAAGGCCCGCGCCGCCGGCATCCACATGGTGCTCGCGACGCAGCGCCCGTCTGTCGACGTCATCACAGGCATCATCAAGGCCAACATCCCGTCGCGTATCTCGTTTGCCGTCTCGAGCCAGATTGACTCGCGCACCATCCTCGACCGCAGCGGCGCCGAGAAGCTCCTCGGGCGCGGCGACATGCTCTTCTATCCGGTCGGCGCGGCGAAGCCCATGCGCGTGCAGGGCGCCTTCATCAGCGATGAGGAGGTCGAGCATCTCTTGGACTTCATCCGCAGCCAGGGCCAGGAGATGGAAGCCAATGAGGAGATCATCACGTTCACGGAAAACGCCATGAAAGAGGACGAGGAGAAGGAAGAGGGCAAGGGGCGCCGCGTCCCGAAGTACGACGAGCTCCTGCCGGATGCCGTCAACCTCGTCATGTCGACGGGCCAGGCATCGGCCTCGTCCATCCAGCGCCGCTTCCGCGTCGGTTACACGCGCGCCGCGCGCCTCATCGACGAGATGGAGGACCTGCACATCGTCGGGCCGAACATCGGCAGCAAGCCGCGCGAGATCCTCATGAACTCCGAGCAGGCCGCTGCCGTGCTGGCCGAGTGCAGTGACAGCTGACGAAAACTTTCACGAAATCGGCTGAAAAATGGTCAACAGACTGGAAAAACACAGGATGCTTGTGGTATACTTGAGAATGGTTATGTAATTTCCAGTAAATTCCATGCGTAATACCAGAGATAATCATCAGGATTTCTCTTATGGGGGTAGATTTTTTTGAAGTACATGAGTGGTAACGAACTGCGGGAAGCTTATCTGCAGTTCTTTTCGGAAAAGAAAGGTCATCTGCGTCTGCCGAGCTTCTCGCTGATCCCGCAGGACGATCCAACCTTGTTGCTGATCGGCGCCGGCATGGCTCCGCTGAAGCCTTTCTTCACGGGCAAGATGAAGCCGCCCCGCACGCGCGTGACGACGAGCCAGCGCTGCGTCCGCACGGGCGACATCGAGAATGTCGGCCGCACGGCGCGCCATCAGACGTTCTTCGAGATGCTCGGCAATTTCTCGTTCGGCGATTATTTCAAGGGCGAGGCCATTCCCTGGGCCTGGGAATTCCTGACGGAGGTCATCGAGCTGCCGAAGGACAAGCTCTGGGTCACGGTCTACCCGGATGACACGGAAGCCATCGAGATCTGGAAGTCCCAGCCGGGCTTCCCGCAGGACCACATCGTCAAGATGGACGACAACTTCTGGGAAATCGGCCCTGGCCCGTGCGGCCCGGACTCCGAGATCTACATCGACCTCGGTGAGGAGCGCGGCTGCGGCTCGCCGACCTGCGCCGTCGGCTGCGACTGCGACCGCCACCTCGAGATCTGGAACCTCGTCTTCACGCAGTACGACCGCCAGGAGGACGGCTCCTACAAGAATCTCGCCCATAAGAACATCGATACGGGCTGCGGCCTCGAGCGCCTCGCGTCCGTCGTTCAGAACAAGAAGACGAACTTCGAGACGGATCTTCTCTACCCGATCATCGAGTACGCGGCCAAGGTCGCAGGCGTCGAGTACGGCAAGGACGAGAAGACGGACATCTCGTTGAAGGTCATCGCCGACCACGCGCGCTCCATGGCTGTCATGATCATGGACGGCATCCTGCCGTCGAATGAGGGCCGCGGCTATGTGTTGCGCCGCATCCTGCGCCGCGCCATCCGCCACGGCCGCATGCTCGGCATCAAGGACAAGTTCCTCGAGGGCGCTGTTGACGCCGTCGTCGACATCTACCGCGATGCCAGCGACTTCGGCGAGCTCATCGCCAAGCACGACTACATCAAGAAGGTCATCAGCATCGAGGAAGACCGCTTCGCTGCGACGCTCAACCAGGGTATGGACCTGCTCGACGAGGAGATCAAGGCACTGAAAGCTGACGGCAAGGAGGAGCTGCCGGGTGAAGTCGGCTTCCGCCTCTACGACACGTTCGGCTTCCCGTGGGAGCTCACCGAAGAGATCCTGCACGAGAACGGCCTCGACCTCGACAAAGAGGGCTTCGACAAGGCCATGAACGAGCAGCGCGAGCGCGCGAGAAATGCCCGCGCCGAGAACCAGCGCGTCGCTGTGCCGGACCTCTCGGGCATCGACGTCTCGAAGCTCACGGTTGACCCGGAGGCCAAAGAGGCCAAGGTCGTCGCCATCTGGAAGGACGGCAAGCTCGTCGACGAGATCACGGACGGCGAAGAGGCCGGCATCATCCTCGACAAGACCCCGTTCTACGCAGAGGGCGGCGGACAGGTTGGTGACGAAGGCATGCTGCTCGGCGAATTCGGCCGCATCAAGGCCACGAACGCCAAGAAGCTGCCAGACGGCACGGTCTACCATGTCTCGTACGTAGAGGAAGGCCAGCTCAAGGTCGGCGAGACGGTCAAGATCGAGGTCGACCAGGAGAAGAAGCTTGCTTCGGCGCGCAACCACACGGCAACGCATCTCTTGCAGGCAGCCCTCAAGCAGGTCGTCGGCGACCAGGTCAACCAGGCCGGTTCCTCCGTCACGCCGGACCGCCTGCGCTTCGACTTCACGAACTTCGAGCCGGTTACGCCGCAGCAGCTCGCGGATGTCGAGGAACTCGTCAACAAGGTCATCCTCAAGGGCCAGGATGTCGAAATCTCGCACATGAGTCTCGATGAGGCCAAGAAAGCTGGCGCGATGGCGCTCTTCTCGGAGAAATACGGCGATGTCGTGCGCGTTGTCCGCGTGCCGGGCTTCTCGATGGAGCTCTGCGCTGGCTCGCATGTCAAGAATGTCGGCCAGATCGGCATGTTCAAGATCGTCGGCGAGACGGGCATCGCCTCGGGCGTGCGCCGCATCGAGGCTATCACGGGCAAGGCTGCGCTCGACTACGCGAACGAGAAGTTCGCTATCCTGCAGAAGGCAGCATCCCTGCTCAAGGCGAACGAGGACGATGTCCCCGCAGCTGTCGAGAAGCTGCAGGCCGAGAACAAGGAGATGGCCGGCAAGCTCGCTGATGTCGCGGCGATGCAGGAGAAGGCCGATGCTCAGCAGCTCATCGCTGGCGTCAAGGAAGTCAACGGCATCTCCGTCGTCACGGGCAAGGCCAACGTCGAGAACATGGACTCCCTGCGCGAAGTCGCCGACCTCACGCTCAGCAAGATCGAGAGCGGCGTCGTCGTGCTCGGCTGCGCCAACGATGGCAAGGTCAACCTCGTCGTCAAGGCATCGAAGGATGCCGTGAAGCGCGGCATCCATGCCGGCAAGATCATCAAGGAAGCCGCAGCAGTCGTCGGTGGCGGCGGCGGCGGACGTCCGGACATGGCACAGGCTGGCGGCAAGAAGGCAGAAGCCCTGCCGCAGGCATTCGAGAAGGCAGTGGCCGTCATCGAAGCACAGCTTGCTTAAGAGATTACAGCAGGAACCTCCCTCCTTATGAGGGAGGTTCCTTGATATCTTGGCACCTTATAAACAGATGATAGATGATGGAGGGTCCTGAATCTTGGAAGTCGATATCACAAAAAAAGTACAGTATTTGATGAAATACGGCCTCGTCGGTCTGATTCTCATTGCCGTGCTCTGTGCTGGCGGCATCTACTACTACCAGCATCAGCATAAGTACTTCAACGTCTACGACGCGCAGGTCACGAGCTCGCTCGTCGCGGCGAAAGTACACGGCAATGCGGTGATCATGGAGAAGGTCGTCGAAGACGGTGAGCACGTTGAAGCCGGCGATGTCATCGCCCATGTAAAGAGCACGGTGACGGACGAGCAGATTGCGAACCTCGAGCAGACCGTCGCGCTCTCGCAGCGCAACCTCGATGAGGTCAAGAAGGGGCAGACCGTGACGGTCGCCGTGCCGAGCCCTGCGCCGGCACCGGCTGCGAGCGCACCGCGCAGCAGCGGTTCCTCGCAGAGCGTCGCGAGTGCTGAGTCCCGCATGAATCGCATGAACGAGCTCTTCGAGATGGGTGCCATCAGCGCCGTACAGCGCGATGCCGCCGTCTCGGCCTATCATGCAGCCGTAGCAGCTGCTTCGTCTTCGGCTCCTGCTGCTTCTGCGCCGTCTTCTTCGCCGGCCGTCCGCTACCAGACGACGACACAGCCGCCTGACCCGAAGGCCGTGCAGAATGCAGAGCTCCAGCTCAAGCAGGCGCAGGCCGCGCTCGACAATGCCAAGCAGGATGCCGCTGAGACGGACATCGTCGCGCCGGTAGCCGGCACGGTCTACTACGCGCAGGGCATTGACGAGGGTTCGACGGTCAAGGCAGGCGAGACGGTCGCGAGCGTCGGCAATGCCGACGACATCTGGATTGAGGCCAAGGTCAGCCCCGACAAGGCCGCGAAGATACGCCTCGGCCAGTTCGTCTCCTACGAGATCGAAGGCCACCAACTCCAGGGTTCCGTCCAGGATATCCAGCAGCCGGTCAAGAAAGATGACCAGGCTTCGGCCGATAGCGCAGATGCAGCTGCCAGCGCCGGCAACGCCAATGCGGCGGATGCAGCTGACGCAAATGGTGCTGGTGCCGGCCAGAATGCGCAGAGCGCGCAGGCTGGGACAGCTGATGCCGCTGACGGCGACGCTGCCAATGGCCAACCTGCCGCAGGCAATCAGCCCAAGACAACTGCCGAGGTCACAGATGCAGATGATGCGGATGAAGACGTCATGATCATCCGCATCTCCATCCCGTCTGGCCTCAACTTCAGCCTCAAGCCAGGCATGAAAGCCGTCGTCAAGTTCGCGATGAACGGCTGACACACTGTTCTGTACTACAAAAAAGACTGCCCCAGCGGCAGTCTTTTTTTGTATATAGAAAACCCCTGGTTAGACCAGGGGT
>UMJI01042842.1_pt1 | contig 10511 bp, 8 predicted proteins | sample 1965991 | NCBI WGS metagenome assembly UMJI01 (sample SAMEA4836140, study PRJEB28245) | human gut metagenome | biome: gut microbiome; material: fecal sample | place: Denmark | collected 2008
CCCCAAACGCAATAACCCCGGACCCCAACGAGTCAAATATTCATCTGAAACTCATGCGTGGAGAATTGTCCAGTGAAAGAAGTGGTCAAAGTCATTGATCTGACAGGCATCTGAAACACAAAGGGTGCGTTATTGCAAGCCGGTATGGTGGTCAAAGTCATTGATCTGACAGGCATCTGAAACACTTGACTTCGGGCGAACAGAACAGTACAAGTGGTCAAAGTCATTGATCTGACAGGCATCTGAAACCCTCGATGGGTGCATCCAGATATCGCGCGAGTGGTCAAAGTCATTGATCTGACAGGCATCTGAAACTAATAATATGCTGGACATGCAAATAATGGTGTGGTCAAAGTCATTGATCTGACAGGCATCTGAAACAAATGTACCGCAATGAAACGGATGCGACAAGTGGTCAAAGTCATTGATCTGACAGGCATCTGAAACTGCTGGGCGAGTTGCAGCAGCGCGTCCGCGGTGGTCAAAGTCATTGATCTGACAGGCATCTGAAACCCGTATGCGTATACGTCGCGTTGACCGAAAGTGGTCAAAGTCATTGATCTGACAGGCATCTGAAACTCGATTGACGACAGGTGTTACAATATGGAGGTGGTCAAAGTCATTGATCTGACAGGCATCTGAAACCTATGCCCGAAGTGATATGCGGGTAGTACGGTGGTCAAAGTCATTGATCTGACAGGCATCTGAAACATATGGGTCGCACCCATCACGTTAGACGGGGTGGTCAAAGTCATTGATCTGACAGGCATCTGAAACCGCATGCGACATACTCAACACACGTTTCGAGTGGTCAAAGTCATTGATCTGACAGGCATCTGAAACTGTTGTTTCTTCATAACTAACAATATAGCGGTGGTCAAAGTCATTGATCTGACAGGCATCTGAAACCGCCTCATCGACCCACTGCGCCATCAGCGTGGTGGTCAAAGTCATTGATCTGACAGGCATCTGAAACGCGACACCCAGCTCGACACGATCATCGCGCGTGGTCAAAGTCATTGATCTGACAGGCATCTGAAACCGTGGTGCGACGGCAACGGCAGCTACGGCAGTGGTCAAAGTCATTGATCTGACAGGCATCTGAAACGCATGGTATTACTTCATCCAGCGCGTTGAAGTGGTCAAAGTCATTGATCTGACAGGCATCTGAAACGCACTCCAGATCGGGATACGGGCTTTCGCAGTGGTCAAAGTCATTGATCTGACAGGCATCTGAAACGCACCGTCAACAAGCAGGCCGAGGAAGGCAGTGGTCAAAGTCATTGATCTGACAGGCATCTGAAACATCCGGTGGCGGCAGTCCATCCCGATCATCGTGGTCAAAGTCATTGATCTGACAGGCATCTGAAACTAGAGGACGATAAAGCGAAGCACCGAATTTGTGGTCAAAGTCATTGATCTGACAGGCATCTGAAACTGACATGGGGCGACATCGGAGCGGCTGCCGGTGGTCAAAGTCATTGATCTGACAGGCATCTGAAACCGCGAATAATGCCATTACGGCAAACTCGCTGTGGTCAAAGTCATTGATCTGACAGGCATCTGAAACCGACTTGCACGTTCACCGTAAAATAGTGTAGTGGTCAAAGTCATTGATCTGACAGGCATCTGAAACAAGTTGACCGCCACCGTGGAGCCCACCGGCGTGGTCAAAGTCATTGATCTGACAGGCATCTGAAACCGCGGTATCGTTCCACGCTGGCGCTTCAATGTGGTCAAAGTCATTGATCTGACAGGCATCTGAAACTTGAAGACTTCATCGCCGATGTCATGCGTAGTGGTCAAAGTCATTGATCTGACAGGCATCTGAAACTTTCGTTTCGCGGTCAAGATGTCGGCTTGCGTGGTCAAAGTCATTGATCTGACAGGCATCTGAAACAATAGTTGTTTATGTTGACAGTCCATAACGGTGGTCAAAGTCATTGATCTGACAGGCATCTGAAACTGCATGGTGGAGGACATGCCGTACATGCCGGTGGTCAAAGTCATTGATCTGACAGGCATCTGAAACGACATACCGAATGCCGGCGAACAGGCTAGGGTGGTCAAAGTCATTGATCTGACAGGCATCTGAAACCCGACTATCTGACGATCGGCCAGAGTTTCGGTGGTCAAAGTCATTGATCTGACAGGCATCTGAAACAAATCCGGCGTAATCCCCGTCGATATAGTCGTGGTCAAAGTCATTGATCTGACAGGCATCTGAAACACATGGCTAGTGACTGTTCCGGCATCAGCAGTGGTCAAAGTCATTGATCTGACAGGCATCTGAAACGGCTATCGGGGCCGGAACGCCGTACGCGCTGTGGTCAAAGTCATTGATCTGACAGGCATCTGAAACAATCGGCGCTCGCCGACGCATGAATCGAAAGTGGTCAAAGTCATTGATCTGACAGGCATCTGAAACTCCTCGTCAGGAATCTCAATGTTGAGGTTTGTGGTCAAAGTCATTGATCTGACAGGCATCTGAAACCGATAGCCTTAAGGATTCCTGAACAGTTCATGAGAACTGAACGTAATCCTCATCGACATAGTGGCTCATCCCCTCTGTCAGCATGACTTTCTTGCTGCAGCATTCCAGGTCAAGAAGCTGCAACTGGTACCGCAATAAAGTACGGTGCAGATAAAGTAATTGGTCGTTATCACAGTATTGAGTTGTATGAAGCGTCACCAGCATCCTGCTCTCGGCAAGAGCACCGGCAGTATCTACTGCCGTCGAAATTTTATCATACAAGGATCCCAAAGAACTCGTGTCAATCCGAGGTTTGGCCATTGCAATTGCTGCTTTCAAATCCAAATCGCAGGGAATAGTCAGAGGTAGATTTTGACCCCATATCTCATCTTGAATAATTGTTTTTAACTCAGCCTGCAAAGACAATAATCTACTGATTTGCTCCGGCGTAAATCCTTCGATTATTTTCTTGACAGCAAGCTTCTGGAACAAAGCATTATAATCCACTTCATCCGCGCAATCACCAATATAAATTATACTTTTGGAAGCCAAAACAGTTTTTTCTCCCACGCCAAGTACAACAGAATCGGCATCTTCCTGAAGTCCCGCAGATAACTCATAAAAAATTTTTGGAGATGCGCATCCTATAACATTCAGCCCCATCTCAAGTTGCACAGGATCAAGAGGGTACGCAACAAGGCTATCTATCATATAATCACAGTCCTATCATCACTATTCTGTGCATCATCAATCATCGACCCAGCTAAAAACCGAATAGACGAGTACTGTTTTTCCGTAATAATCAACGACTGAACCAAACCTTCAGCAGGCGCAAAACTAGCTACTCTATTCTCCAAAAAATGCGCAGACTCACGCGTGGTCGCCACTCTCACATAAACCGACTCCTGAATCATAAGGAATCCCTCACGAATCAGATTTTTCCTAAATTCCGCATATATTTTTCTCTCATTAGCGGTTTTCATAGGAAGGTCAAAAAAAACTATCACTCGCATAACTCTGTACCGCATCGCACAAACCCCAATTCCGGCAAGCATTCTTCACCAGAAAGATACCGAAGAGCATCTCTCACAAACACACTGATAAGTTGAGTAATCGTAGTACCAAGCTCGGGCACATCGCTTCGCATAAATCTCATCAATTCAACTTTGACTTTGGAATCAAGGTGTTCAGCACCCAATTGAAAGACTCTTTCATCCATAAAAGGACGGAACGGCTCCATCAAATCACAAGCCAAATTAAACGGATTCTTCTCGTTATCATGATGAATTCCAAATTCCGTCAGATAGCCAATTTCCGTTATTTTCCTAGCCACTTCAGAAAGAATAATCGCATACCCATAATCCAAAATCCCGTTTATTCCATTCTCCTCATCGGAACGAACAAACTCATATGTGAATAACCGAGGGAAATACATGTGAGCCGCAACCGCTTCACGATTATCCGAATCTCCAGGCTTCACATCCACAACAAGTGACTTCATTTTCTCAAGGTCAAGACTGTCACAATTCTTCTCCAGCACAGACACTTGATGCGCAATTTTCTCACGAATAATATGCTGCCACAACAGATCTTTACGCGCTTCATCCCAACGTATTTGCTGAATTATGTATGCCCGTCGACTTGATTCAGTCTCATAAGGGCTCGTCTCCCCTATTGGAAGATGCTTGTCGTCGCAGAATACGATTTTCACATCGCGTTTCAACAAATCTGCTATCGCACATGTCGTGATTACCGCCCGTGTCGTTTCAATCATCAACATACCGATATCGTCCATGGGCAATTGGCACACATCATCGTCCGTCTGAATAACTAGCAATCTCATTTTTGTGGAAATCTTGCAATGCCGAGTTACCACTACATTCCGCCATGCCATATACACCTCATCGTGCTATACTTACAGAGGATTGTTTGGTCGCAATCCATGATCAAGGTCATTGACCTGACAGGCATAAATTGAAATAAAGCAAGGTTTCGACCAAGCTTCAGAAGGTTTTATACCTGGCCTTATGGCTGTGAGGCTCCCGATAATGTCGGGAGCCTCTTTTCATTTGTCCGATACTTACTATTTACTTCTTTTTTGCCTTTCTTTTCAACTCCCCTACCGTTACTCTCTTTTCAAAAAGTCCTGACGGCGACTGGAAGATGAACTCATCTTCGTCGGAAAATGTATAGCCAGATTTGTTATTCATTCGACGCCAGCTACCTGTCATTCCCACAATTGACAGATTTGCCGTTTTCGCATCCGCATGTAATGCGCTGACTATACCCGTGATGACATTCTTCTTCTCATCTTCTGGAAGCTTGTCGAAAGCAACATGCAAGTCAGCGAGCTCCTCCTCGGTGAATCTATGCCACGGATAGAGACACTGTACAGAGCCCAGAATCGAATCGAGAAGCTTCTTCAGATCATCTTTCTCCAAAGAACCTTTCCCTTGAGACAGATCATCAAAATAACAGTACTCTTCATACGGCAACCAAAGCTGCTGAGCATTATTCAATTCGCCAGCCGACTTAATCACCATCAGTCCACCGCCATAACGGATCAACTGCATCTTCGGCACATGACGTAACAGAATGTTCGCTTTCGCATATTCACTCTTCTTCTTCGCCAACACTTTTCGCAGCTCATCATCAGACGGCCTATCCCCTAGCAGCGAATACTCCTGCATCGTTACATTGACCAAGCGGGTCTTCCCCTTTGATTCAATCAGAACCGCGTAGGCAGGCTTCGCACTGGAGAAACCTCCATAAAGGGAAGTGTCTTGCTTGGCACCATCGAAAGGAATACCCTTAATTCCTTTCGGATCAGTCGCAGCATATCTTGTCTCATCGTACAGCGCCCCGAAATCGTCTCCGACTTTCTGGGTAACGAGCATCTTACGATAATTCATCACCTTACGCAGATAATCTTTGTCTTCCTCAGACCAAACAACTTCTCCAGTACGCGGATTAACTCGCTTTTGTTCATCTTGAGAACGCATCGAGCCAACAATAAAACCAAACGCACGGCCTTGTTTTCTGTCTTCTGCGCTCAGTTTCTCACGATATCCACGCAGGTAATCACGCAAATACTGGTTATAAGAATTCTGTGCACCGTCAGAAACCTCACCATCCGCAAAGAAACCACGATTGGCCGCAAACTGTCCAGCGATGCCGACGCACAGCGCATCTTGCGCGTGATGGTAATCGTTGATGTCACGATTCTTATGCGAGAATCCCAAATATCTGTGCATTTCTTTAGTCAATTCCGCATTGAGACCAATGACCGCCGCGCTATTGCCATACCGTTGGCGCATCAACGTTGCGACATTCTTCATAATCTGCCTTGTTTCAACCAGCGAACGCTGAACAAAACGTTCTTTCTCACGCTCCGAGAATTCGTTTTGACGAGTCAATCGCTCGAACTTAACGCGGCTGATTAATCCATTGTCTAAAAGTATCTGCCAGAAATTACGCATTCGGTCTGCGATCTGAGGCATATACGTGAACGAATCCGTCTTGCGAGCGTTCTCAGCACGCGCCACGAGCACTCGATTGTCGATCGAATCGTTCTGCGTCACCGCCTGGGGAATAATATGGTCAATGTCATACGCCGATGAAAGCCTATCGAGATCTAATTCCTCGCCCGTGTACATGTCTTTTCCAAGCTGCGTGTAGTACAGGAACAGACGATCATCCTGAAGATCCTTATCACTGCACGCATTAAGCTCGTCCGCGATTCCCTTGAATTCCTTCCCCAGATTCGCATTCCTGTACAAATCCTGTAGACGGCTCTTTCGAGATATCGTCCGGCCACTTGGCTGAATATCATCCGCCAACTCCAAGAAAATTCTTGACGGCCGTTTGCCAACTGCCTTAGAAATATCATCAATCAAACGAATCGACTGAATAATTCCTCGTTTTACCTTTGGTGAGACCCTCAAATCATCAACGACTTCCATAAGAGAACTACCGTTTTCTGCACCAAGGTTTTCTTGCTCAATCCAATCAGAAAAACCTAATTGCTTGTCGGTAATGATCTCCATTAAATTACGGTCTTCAGCACGCATAATTTCAATAATGCTGTGTTTACGCGGCGCGAAATCATCACTAATCTTGCACTCACCAGCTTTTGTTGTCAGCAATTTGCGAGACAAACGCCCCCAACCAGTGTAATGAGTGTTTACGAGCAAAGCGCAGTCCGCTTCCGAAATGCCTTCAAGCTGCCGCAACTGATGCAAGAGCGTTTCTTTATCTTCAAATACAGTCTGCAGCTCAACGATCTTTTCCATCAAATCGCGATGCTCATTCACGTATTTCTCGCCGAATATTCTACACATCTTGCCATACGTTGACAATGAACTCGTAAATTTCGATTCATCCGACAAGCCAGACAACTCGTATGTACGTCCATATTCTTTGCGCAAAAGATTTTCCGCAGTCCTCTTTGTAACAGTCTGCCCTTTCATGAAAAGACGCTGACACAGAAGAGTTTTTTCTTCACGGCCAAGACGCATTCTGCGCTTATCATTCCAATGATTTCCAGTGCGCACAGACAAGCGAACATTGTTGAGCTCATTCAGAACCTCATACTCCTGATACAACAGGGAGTTCTTCGGCAGCGTCGGCTCACCCAATAAGTAGCTATCAGTACCCACCAATCGTTCAATGAACTTTCGACCAGAGGCGTCCTTGTCGACCATCTCATCGAAATTCCACGGCGTGATTTCACCCTTCTTCTTTCTTACCATCCAATGGTTTTCACTATTATCAGATTTCTGAAGATCTTCAGGCACAACCAAAGGACCAACAAAATAGGGCACACGGAAAGTCAATAACCCTTCAATTTTATTAATCTGCTTTCCGTCTTTTTCAAAAGCATCAAGCAAGAAAGGATAATACTTTCCCTGTTTCTTGATAATTTGTTTCAGCTCATTTTGGTGCAGCTGATGCGGAATAACTCCATTATCTGAATCTCGTTGAATCGGAAAAAGTTTATCTTCTTCAATATCATGAATCAGTCTGTTTTTATCCGTTTCCGAAAGATCAGACGTTTCAATCATCTTTTTGAAAAAGACATTGGCTTTCTTTCGCATATTCTCATACGCGCTTTCGCCACGTACACTTTTACGTTGGCCACTATCTATTTTCCAGCCAACTAGAATGCCATAGTTCTCGTTTATGTCTTTCTCATTCTCTTTCGTACGCAATTGCAATTTAATTAGATTCCAATTGGCGCGATGAGCATCATAACTTGCGCATTTTGAATCGGAAACACTCGTAGACCTTCCTAACAACTGTTTCAGAGCGATTGCGTTGTACTGCCCCTGCATGCGATCCAAGAATTCGCGTTCCTCATCATCAAGAAGTCCCGAATCTACAATCTGAACACACTTCTCTTCATAGTCAGACTTATTGAAATAAATACCAAGTATCTTCTTATTTTCAGAAGAAAACTCTTTGCTGACGAATATTTTCGCGAGATCAAGTTTATTACCTTCAAGTCCAGCAAAAATAGCCTTGACAATAGCTCTTTGTTCACGAGACAAATCGTTTACAGCACTAAGCGCTTCAAGCGCATTATCGACTCGCATGGAGCGCGAGCCGCGCGTTGCGCACAAAGCATCAGCTAACTGGCCATTGGCAGGCGCAACCAACTTGTTCTCATCATCTTGCTCAATATCGCTGTTTTGCTCACCTTCCGACATTTCATAACGGGTGATTCTTCCAAGAAGTTTCAGCAGCTCATCTTCTTTGAACGCATTCGACGATTCCAGGGTTCCCTCAACCAGAAAATTACCGCGATATTTCACCATATGATGAATGGCAAGATAGATTTCTCTAATATCATGCTGAGAGTCATCTTCCATTAATGCTTTGCGCAGGTGATAAATAGTTGGGTATTTCTCATAAAAACGTTTGTCCTGTTCGTTTGAATCAAACAGAACACTACCGTACCAACAATCCGCATTGTTTTCATCATCAGGATGGACCCAAGAATACTTCCTACGAGCCAAAAATGAAGGATCAATTTCAGACAACGCCTGGTCAAACAAAGCATCAAGAAGACGGAGGCGCCAACGCCTGCGCGAGTACCTTCTGCGTGTGGTACGTGCCATTCGGCGAGATTCAGCCGTATCAGCCGGATCGAAAAGTCGCACGCCAATGAGTTCATGCCCCTTTGCACGTACAAGCCGATAATTCGGGGTGAAGGCCGACCAGCCAACGGATGCGTTTCCGATATCCAACGAAATTGCATAATCATCGACATAATTCTTGCGGCTCATAAGACCTCCATCGGTATCAGAAATGCTTAGGTACAGCCTATACCACCATTCCCCTCAAGCTATGCGCAACACACTCTATTACAGACCACTCCAGCGTCTGGATTCTCCCACCGACCGGAAAAATCCTCTCGTTCAAAGCCTTCTCAGCGGGCAAATCCTTCCAGTCACTGGAACATTCTTCCCGCAAACATGCCTCCAAAAGTCCCGATTCTTCCAGCCATTGGAGGAATCGTCCCGATCAAAACCCGCTCAGCGACCCAAAACATCCAGTCAATGGAGGAATCACCCTGCTTACAGACCCCTTTGCGTCCTGATTCTTACATCGACTGGAGGAATCAGGACGCAAAAGGCTATTGATTTGACGGTTCGGATGGACTTTCATGGCACCCGTATGCGTTCGTGTGGCGTTCATCGGAGGGGGTCAGGGGGAACCTTCGCGCTGGGCCGGACCGCATGGGGCGCATCGCGCTGCGCGGCGGGCGTCCGGGATTGTTGCGAACCAAAACGAAAAAAACTGCGCGGGGGGCATGAGGGGATCCGGATCGGCCCGCCGGCGGGACGCGTGGGGCGGGGTCGGACTTCGATGACGAACACGCGGCGGGCGGGGGCCCGAAGGCGTTTTCGGAATCGTCGGTTCCGATATGTGACACGCGCGGCAGGTCGGGGCCAAAGGTATCGAAACGGAGGGTACCTGGGGGGAACCGACAATCGGAAGGAATCAAAGCAAAACCCCGGAAACCGAATGTTTTCAACGGTTTCCGGGGTTCAAATCCGGGCGGAGGATACGAGATTCGAACTCGTGAGGCTGTTACACCAACACGCTTTCCAAGCGTGCGCCATAGACCACTAGGCGAATCCTCCATTACGCTGTTTGCCGCGGCCTTTTGGCCTCAACAGACAACTCGAAGAGAATACCACAGACTCGCGGACAAGCAAAACCGTCGCGTGTTGTGCGTGTGTCGCGCTTGGCGGCTCGCGCGTCCGGGATCCCTCCGGCGCTCCGATGCCCGAATTCAGTAATTGTTCGAGCCGGCACCCTCGAAGCGCACGTTGAAGCCGCGCTCGTAGTGCAGGAACATGTCGGCGCCGTAGCGGTCCGCGTCGCGGTGGGTGAACAGCATGCGGATGGCAAATGCGGTCTGCGCGTCGTGCGGCATGGCGCGGAACGCCTTGTGGGCGTTCCATCCCGTCTCGGTGATCGCCTAGTCGGGCACACCTACCAGCTTGTCGGCGTGCAGTCCGGCAAGAACCTGTCCGCCACGGCTTCCGGCGATTCCGCACTGTCCATCGCCGACACGCCCGAGACCCTGACCGACACCAAGAAGCAGGCCTGGAAGTTCACCCAGATCGACCAGTCCGACACCGAGCGCCCCGGCCTCAAGGCCTACGTCATCACCAATACGGACTGCAAGGTGCTCGTCGCCAAGGACGGCACCAACGCCTTCAGCGATGAGTCGGTGGAAGACGCCAAGTCCGACCCCGCGGCCCGGTGGATTTTCGACACGTCCGACGGTGCCACCTACCAGCTGCTCAACGCATCCGCGAAGCAGAACATCAACGTCGACGCGTTCGACCCGAAGGCCGGTGCGGCCGCTTCCGATGAGGAGGACGGCGATCTGACCGACAAGATCCTGGTCGAAGGTTCGGTGAACACCGAGAAGGCCGGTGAATACACGCTGACGTATTCGGTGACCGACTCCGAAGGTGCGTCGTACACGGTCAAGCGTGTCGTGACCGTCAGGGAGAAGTCC
>UMJI01074305.1_pt1 | contig 10504 bp, 6 predicted proteins | sample 1965991 | NCBI WGS metagenome assembly UMJI01 (sample SAMEA4836140, study PRJEB28245) | human gut metagenome | biome: gut microbiome; material: fecal sample | place: Denmark | collected 2008
TTTCTCGTCAGGATCCATATCATTTCTGTCAGCGTGATTCCTGTCGACACTATCCGTTTTCGGGCAGTCTGCAGTCCCATCCACCTTTGACTTTCCAAAGGTGATCACATCCCGGATGCTGCCTCCCATCAAAAAATTTCCCTGCGGTACATAAGCAAATAGTCTGTTCATATTCTCTATGGCAATACTTGTACCATTGTTCAAGATCACCGATATCGTTCCTGTCTGTGGACGGTAAATTCCCATCAAGAGCTTTAACATGGTAGATTTGCCACAACCGGAAGTTCCGGTAACCGCCACAAAATCACTCTTCTTTATCGAGAAAGAAACATTCTGTAACACATCTCTTTTATGTTCGGCAATATCAGTATCTGCTCCATTTGCCGCTACAACATCACCTTCCCGCACCGTTGAACTGCCTGTATCCGCTTTCCCCGGATAACGGAAAGAAACCTGGTGAAAAGTAATCTCCCGGATCTGTTCCGCATATAGCTTCCGGATCTCTTCGATACTGCGACGCCCTGACTCCTCTATATCTTCATATTGCTCCACTTCCATCAGCCGCTCAGCACTGGCGATCATGGTATAATACCTTGGCACATATCCCCCCAGGCCGGCAAGAGGTGACTGGAGCTGCCCGATCAACTGGATCATAGCGGTCAGCGTACCAAAAGTCACATTTCCATGGATAATGCCATAGCCGCAAAATCCAATTCCCAAAAGATACATTCCATTGATCACAAGGCTGAATCCGCTATTACAAATGTTAGAGATCCACGCTTTTCTCATACGGGAGCTTTTATGAAGCTCCATCGTATCTGCCGCCTGTTCCACCGCTATATTTTCTGCTCCAAAGACACGGACCACAAGCATGCTGCTGATCCGCTCCTGTAGATACATTCGGACTTTCCCGTCTTTTTCCTGAACATCCTTGTGAAATCTCTTGAGCGGTTTGCGAAGTACGACCGTAATCACCAAAAAGAGTATTCCACCGGGGATCATGATCACTGCCAGTCCCGGCTGTAAATATAGAATAAGCACCATAGAACCCACCAACCTTATCAGCATCCCCAAAAATCCCGGTAAAATGTCCGTCATGCCGTCCGCACAAACAACAGTGTCTGATGTAAGGCGATTCATCCACTCCTCCGAATGCTTCAAACTAACGCTTCCATAATCCTTTGTCAGCAGGGAATAAAACATCTCCTGCTTCAAGGTATTTTCCATGCTGCTTCTGGTATATTCCGAAACCTGTCTCGTTATGATGCGGATCGCAAGTTGGCTTAAAACAAGAAGTCCAAACCCTATCATTCCCATCACAAAACCATGGCTGTCCTTTGCTACAGCACGGTCAACCATCTGCTTCATTACAAGGGCATAACAGACCCCAAGTCCACTCACGATAATTTCAAATATGGCCAACAGCACAACAAAGGAACGGTATTTCTTTGTCACTTTTCTAAGCCATGTAAGTGTACTTTTTTCTTTCACCGATACCCTCCAATCCTTCTTCACTTCATTTTCGAAAGCATCCTCCTATTCAGCCGGAACAAATGGAAGCTCTATCGTATCCGAACTTTTTTTGCCGGAATCTGATTTGTCTGATCCACCATCTTTCTGATTTTCCGGTTTCTTATTGTTATTCGTTGTCTGATCTGACCCTGTAGCGGAATCGTTACCATTGCCATCATTGCTTTGATCGCGATCTGGATTCTCCGGCTGATTCTCCTGTTTTGTTGTATTCGCTTTAGAATCCGATGGCTCCTGATTTTCCGAATGTGAGGGCTTTTTATCTGCTTTTGCTTTGCTGTCTACACCGGTTGTATTCTTTTGGTCCGGCGATTTCGAATCATTCTTTTTCCCATTGGACTCCGCCTGCTCCCGTGATGCCTTTTTTCCATGCGTACCACTATCACTCTGTGTGGTTGATGTATCATCTCCCGACTGTGGAGTATCTGTACCAATCGGCAAAACCGGAAGCTCATTGTCCTTTTCCTTACTCTCTGTCGTCTGCCCTGATGCAGCCTGACGGCTATTCTTCATAGTACCCGGACGGTTTACTGCAATCGTCACTCCAATAGCGATTGCCATAATGACAATTCCAATTCCGGATACCAGCAATATCTTTCTCTTATTTTTCATCTTTACACCTCTGCTCATTTTAGCCATAAACACTATTATAGTAAGCTTACCATACAACGCCTGTAACCACAAGAAAAACAAGGCTGTTCAAGGCATCTCCCGTTTCCGTAACATTCCGTTTCTTATGCAAAAAATGCCAGACAGTCAAGTCTGCCTGACATTTTAAGTGCATTATTCTACAACATAATCCTTTTATGGAGTATCAATGCCCATTGGTGGGAGCGCATTGTCATCACCACTGGTCGTAATAATATCCTCTGTTTCAAATTCTACAATCTCCATCTCCGGTGTTTCGTATCTTTCTTTCATGTTCTTTTACCTCCTTTAATTATTACCATCGTTTTTGTAGTATTCATATTCTTGTGCACAGCTGCCATATGCATAAAGTGCCTTGACAACTTCTCTGAGTGATTCAATATTATTTATATTATCACACGCACTGCTCATGACAGTGTATGCATAACTGTTCGTGCCATATGCAAGCTCCGCATATTCCGTATCAGACAACTCCACATAAAAAGCATACTTCTCATTCAACTGACTTGCTTTCACTCCGTGTAATGTTATCTTATAACAGTTCTCTTCATTGACTTTTGTTACCTCATACTGATCCTTTGATATTTGATCTGTATTACACCAAATTGCAAACATATCTTCCTTCACTGTCACATCATCCGCAAACTGCACAGAAACACATAGATCTGTCGTAGAATTCAATGATAAATACGCGGATTTAAATGTAACTTTAGCGTTAGCACACGTAACAGAAGCTTTATTTGCCTTATTCGTTATATTATTTATAATGCTTGTGTCATTAAACACTGTTCCTGTCAGAGTCAAGCCATCTGACGCAAGCTTATCTGTCTTATATCCAAAATATTTCTGCGCTACACCACCATAGTTTAACATACCCTTTACCAACTGTATCGTTGCTTTACTGATGTCACTTTCCTCTGCAGACATATGTGACAGTATATAATCTGCATACTCTTTTACCGTGTATGTATACACTTTTCCTGTCTTTTCACCATTGTTACCAATCATCTGTGCCTTGATATCTGAAGTCATTTCTTTGGCAGCCACTTCACAGGTAAAGACATAATACGTCACGCCATTCTTTACTGTTGTATCATCGGTTGTGGCGGTCGAACCGTCTTCATGCGTTCCACTTACATATACCTTTGATGTCGTACCATTTGGCAAGGTAAAATTCATATATGCGGATTCATCATTTACAATGTCATTCGACAACTCCATGTAGAAATTGACGCCGATATTACCGGTAAGACTTAAGGAATAACCGGCGAGCTTAGCTCCGATGCCGTCAATGATCACGCCACAGTCATCACATTTTCCATCATTGTCCGCATCCGGATGGTCACCATAGGTATTCTTCTCTGTATTGGAATACTCATAAGATACTGGTTCTCCCGGTTTGCCCTCACATCCTTTATAAGTAGCGTTCTTATAAACTTTAGCTCCACCTAAGGTCGGATAATTGTCTGTTCCGATGGTCTGTCCCCAAATTATTTCTGTATCTGTTTGTGATTCCTGTAAGAGATACGCAACCTCACCGGTCTGAAACTGCTCTGTCGTTTTACCTTCGACTTTTTCACACGTTGTATTTCTATCGACATAACCTATCGCATTTCCTGTATAAATGCTACTGTTATAATAACAGTTTGTGATGGTTCCACCACTATTATATCCGATCACGCCTCCTACATAGGAATCACCACTGACACCACCGGTATTATAACAGTTTGTGATGGTTCCACGATTATATCCGATCACGCCTCCTACAAGGCCAGCAGCACCACTGACATATCCGGTATTATAACAGTTTGTGACGGTTCCATCTTTTTTATTATATCCGATCACGCCTCCTACATCGGCACCACCATAGAAACAGGAGTCCAGAATACCTACATTGGAAATCTTACCACTGTTATACCCGAACAATCCTACATAGACCTTATCTTGATTGGAGAAATATAATCCACTGATGGTATGGTTTTTCCCGTCAAATATGCCGGTGTATGAACTATCATCCCCAACTCCAACTGGTGTCCATTCCTTAAATGATGAGCCCTCATTCAGGGTTCCATCCGGCTTCAGAACATTTTCATTCACAACAATATCCTTGGTCAGAACTGCATTTGCTGATGTATTCTGCGGCACGCCCGAAAGTGTTCCATTTACAAGTCCTGCAAACCAGTAAAGCTGACCTGCATTACTGATCTCGTAAACCTCATCATTGATTTTGTCACCATCTATATCATACTTGTTTGTGGTGAGATCTGCCGGCTGGTATACATTATTACAAGCACAGAAACCATTCTCGCCGATGCTGTGAGATTCCGTTTCTTTCGTCACATATCCGATCGGACAGTCCTTGCATGCCACATTTTTTATATGTTCTTTGTCATCTTTCCAAGTATATGTAACATCACCGTCTTTGTTATGTGTATGCTCTTCTCCATTTACCAAAAGACTCGCGCCATCTGCCAAAGTGAGTTTCTCCGGATTGGTAATGCTCGCGCCACTTTCAAACTCAATGCTTTCCCCACTTGCAATTGTTAAATCTTCTTTTAAAGCGGCTGTACCATATACATATGTTTTCGTTACATTATCTTTCGTCTCATAGTCTTTCCATTTCTTTGTGATAACAGAGTTGCTGAAGCTACAATCGCTTAGTACAGGGTCTAAACAATCTAAAGCACGACTAACCACAATCTGGCTTCCTGATACATTAATTGGTTGATTTGACCTAATCACCTTACCTTCGTATCGTTCTGTTGTTGCTTTCGCTTCAACAAAACTGTCTACTATATTAATTTTATCGCCACTGATTACCGTTGAAGAATCATCATTGGCTACCACATGACTATTTTCAATCGTTACGCTACCGCTGCAATCAATTTCGGAAGTCTCCAACGTTGCTCCTATAATATTTAAATTACTATTTAAGCCATCGTCACCTACACTGATTGTTCCGCAACTTAGACTTCCATTATGATTGTTACCATTTATTTCTAATGTAGGCACAATTCCGCTTTCTGTTAAAATACTTTGAATCAACATTTCTGATTTCATAGTATTTGTTCCGGATAAGATAATCGAAAGATCACCATTCATACTTGTAATATGTCCAGAAATAGACGCATTTTCCAGTACAAGTTGATTCTTCGTGCGGTCATAATACCAATTGGTTCCCTGATATATCGTATCATTACCAGAGACTTCATTATTTTGAAATTTCCCATTATCAATAATTTTTGTTGAGCCTATCGTCAAATATTGAGGAGTGGTTCCCACCGTAGTCCCCTCCGCCTTCGCATTCATCACGCTCCAGCCACTGACATCCACCACCGACAGCACCATAAGCGCTGCCATTGCTCCGGCAAGTATCCGTCTTGCTCCTCGTTTTCTTTGTTTCATATCTTCCTCCCTTTCTAATATTACATATCCACCAGATCAGACCACTTCCTTATTCCTTTCATCGATTTTCGGAAAACGGCACAAAAGGTGTCTCCGGCTCACCACTTGTTGTAATAATATCCTCCGTTTCAAACTCTACAATCTCCATCTCCGGTGTTTCGTATCTCTCTTTCATAATCTGATACTCCTTTCATTTTTTTATGAATTCTGTGTTCATGTCCATGTACTCTTGCTATTCGGTTACCTTGATCGTTCACTTACTAATTGGATTGGCATATAGACTGCGCGGTATATGCATAATTGGAAAATGCTTTCACCAGTGTCACCAGAGCATCCTCATAAGTCCCCTCCTGAGCTTGTAATACCTGATAACAGTACAACATCGCACAGTAATCTCCACTCAATGTGTTCGTACCATCAGTTACGGTAAACTTTTTTGAATTTCCTAACTCATTTGCCTTGATGTTTTCCAGAGACAGAATATAATACTGACCTCGTTTCACCGGTGTGATCTCTTTTCCGTCTACGATAAAATTCAGCTTTGACACATCGATTCCTTCCTTTGGTTCATAGAAGATATTCAATGTAGTTTCCGATTTTAACACCATACTAAGTCCGGCAAATTGTCCAAGCACTTTATTTTCAGCCTTATTTGCAACAAAATTATCAATATAACCCTCAAATCGATCCGGTATTTCCAACTCATTATCATTTAAATACTTATTTGCCAGCTCATCCACCGCCTTATTAAAATACTTCTGTGAGCAGGCACCATAATTCAACATCGCCACAGCGAAGGGATAGGCATCCTGATACAAATCAACATGATCAATTAAATATTGTGCATAGTCTCTGACGGTATAGGTATATTCTTTGCCGCACTTTCCATTTCCATCAAACATCTGTGCCTTGATATCCTGTGTCATCTCATAGGATGCTACCTCGCATGGAAATCTGTAATATGTTTTCTCTGCATTGATCGTGGTATTCGTCTGTGCCTCGGAAACCAGTACTTTCGTAATAGTTCCATTTGGAAGGGTAAACTGCATATACGCATCCTTATCTGCGATAATCTTATTCGACAACTCCATGTAGAAGTTGACGCCGATATTACCGGTAAGACTTAAGGAATAACCGGCAAGTTTTGCGCCGATGCCGTCAATGATTGCAGAACAATTATCACATCTTCCATCGTTATCCGCATCCGGATGGTCACCATAGGTATTCTTCTCTGTGTTGGAATATTCATAGGACACTGGCTCTCCCGGTTTGCCCTCACATCCTTTATAAATAGCAGTCTTATAAACTTTAGCTCCACCTAAAGTCGGATAGGTATCTGTTCCGATGGTCTGTCCCCAGATTATTTCTGTATCTGTTTGTGATTCCTGTAAGAGATACGCAACCTCACCGGTCTTAAACTCATCTGTCGTTTTACCTTCGGCTTTTGTAGTTGTTCCCTTATCATCGCCTATCGCAGCTCCTGTATAAATGGTGCTGTCATAATAACAGTTTGTGATGGTTCCTTTATTTAAATTCATTCCAATCACACCACCAACATATGAGCCTGTTCCATTGACCTCGCCTGTGGCATTACAGTTTATGATGGTCCCGTTTATATTATATCCGTTCACTCCTCCTACATATGATTGACCACTGACAATCCCTGTGTTATAGCAGTTTGTAATTGTTTTTTTATTTTCTCCGCTCACTCCTCCTACATAATATTCTGTTCCACTGACTTTGCCTTCGTTATTACAGTTTATAATTGTTCCGCTATTTTCTCCGCTCACTCCTCCTACCCATTCATGGCCTTTGACAATCCCTGTGTTATAGCAGTTTGTAATCATTTTGCCATTATTTCCGCTCACTCCTCCTACAAATAATTGACCTTTGACAATCCCTGTGTTATAGCAGTTTGTAAGGATTCCTAAATTGCATCCACACACACCTCCAAAAGAACTGGCACGATCTGCTGTTCCATCAACCACGCCTTTATTATAACAATTGGTAATTGTTGAACTATTATATCCACACACGCCTCCAACCTGGCTAAAACCACAGAAATAAGAATCCAAAATTCCTACATTTGAAATCTTACCTCTGTTATAACCAAAGAAGCCTACCTCTTCTGTATTCTCTTGCTTAAAATACAATCCACTGATTGTGTGGTTTTGCCCTTCAAATATACCAGTGTATGAACCATTATAAGAATTTCCAATCGGTGTCCATTCCTTGAATGTTCCCTCATTTACTGTTCCATCTGACTTCAGAACGTTTTTATTCACAACAATATCCGCTGTCAGGACTGCATTTGCTGATGTATTCTGTGTCACGCCCGAAAGTGTACCATTTACAAGTCCGGCAAACCAGTAAAGCTGACCTGCATTACTGATCTCATAAACCGCATCCTTGCTATCGTCCCCATCTATATCATACTTGTCTGTGGTAAGCTCTGCCGGCTGGTATACCTCATTACATGCACAGAAACCATTCTCGCCAATGCTGTGAGATTCCGTTTCTTTCGTCACATATCCGATCGGGCAGTCTTTGCATGCCACATTTTTTATGTGTTCTTTGTCATCTTTCCAAGTATATGTAACATCACCGTCTTTGTTATGTGTATGCTCTTCTCCATTTACCAAAAGACTCGCACCATCTGCCAAAGTGAGTTTCTCCGGATTAGTAATACTCGCACCACTCTCAAATTCAATGCTTTCTCCACTTGCAATCGTTAAATCTTCTTTTAAAGTGGCTGTACCATATACATATGTTTTTGTTACATTAACTTCCTTCTCATAGTCTTTCCATTGCTTTGTGATGACAGAGTTGCTACTATCAACATTTTTTATTACAGAATCTTCTGGATATGCTTCATATGTTTTACCAATTTCCGCCAGAATCTGGCTGTCTGATATGGTAATTCCATTCTTTGATGAAATTGCCCCCGCCATATCCTCGGTACTCTTAGCTTTAACATAACTATCCTTTATACTTACTGTATTACCCAAAATTGCATCATTAATTTGATTATTGTTCACAGCAATATGACTATTTTCAATCGCTAAACTCCCATGACATCTGATCTCGGAAGTTTCCACCGTTGCTCCCATTATACTTAGGTTACGTGGCTTCCTTGTGCTTCCTGCAAGGATACTTTCACAAATCAGACTTCCGTTATTATCACTCTTTATTGTCAAAGTATGCTCATTCTCACTATTTCCCGGTTCAATTTGAATATACTGCTCCACGTTATTGGTTCCTGATAACAGAATCGAAAGATCCCTATCGCAACTCAAATTAGTAATAGACACACCTTGCAGTACCAACTGATTCTCTTCACCGTCATAATACCAACCATTTCCCTGATATATTGTATTCTTATTATCTTTTCCATCGTCTTGAAGTTTTCCATCCCAAATAACTGCTATAGTAGTGCCATCGCCTACATACAGATACTGAGGGGCATTTTCTGCCAAAGTAATTCCCGTAGTCTCCTCCGCCTTCGCATTCATCACGCCCCAGCCGCTCACATTCACCGCTGACAGCACCATAAGAGCCGCCATAGCTCCGGCAAGTTTCCGCCTTATTCCTCGTTTTCTTTGTTTCATATCTTCCTCCCTTTCTTTCATTGTCTATGCAACACTTATTTTCTTCATCGGCACACACAACAAACATTTACTTTCTCTTTGTCATTCAGAGATTTTCGCATAATTTAAGATCATTTCCTTGATCCTGAGTAACTCCGAGGTATAGTCCTTGTTGTCCTCTGATCCCCAGATAAATCCGCTGGCACAGTACGTACAGGCCGTCATCATTGTATGCACTGTCACACGGAAAAATTCCTCCTTCGGAATATCCGTACGAAATGTGTGATCCTCCTTTGCCTTCTCATACATCCATTCCAGTCTCGTATCGACCGAATAAAGGGATGCATGAAACTCCTCAAGCTGTTTCTCCTCTACTCCCTCATGGGTAACATAATGGTTGAAATTGTCATTATACTGCAATAAATCCTTGTGATGCTGGTACATTTCGATATAACTGTCCAGCGTGAAAGTAAACCTATCAATTGCCGGAATATCTCCTATCGATGTAAGCGGACGTTTCGCATCCAGTGCATCCAGATACTCTTTCCATTTGGCAGCACACACCGCGATCACTAACTCCAGCTTATTCGGATAATAGCGGAATAATGTCGCACGTCCTACTCCTGCCGCCTCTGCAATCTCTCCCATACTGACCGGCTCAATTTTCTTCTCTACAAAAATTTGAAACGCAGCATTGATAATTGCTTTTCGTCTGTTATCCTTCATACTGCTTTTTATCTGTGTCTCATTCATAAAATAACCCTTTCCGTGATACTCGCTGTCTCAATCATACTGAAAGATTATTGTCTTGTCAATATCGGATGGGGGGAAATGATCATCATTCGCTCATCATTTGTCCATTATTATTCAACACTTTTCCTACTGATCCTGCCGGATTTTTTTCACAATAGTTATTTCTTGGAATGTCCTGCTTCTCCTCTCCTTACTGAAAATCATCCGGACAGCCCGGTACACCCAGTAAAACGGCAGAAGCCAGTGATGTCTTTTCAGTACCGGGCAATAATCATACTGCTCTTTCCCCGGAAACAGTCGTTTTATTATATAAGCAGCTTTTGAAATACTTCCATCTTTTTTCCGATGCTGAGACATGCTGTTTACTACTCTGCGCTCTGTCGTACCATATGCTCCGGAAGTCATATAATAATAAAGCAGCTTACTCTCTTTCGGTGTAAGCGCGTGACGAAATCTTTCCGTCCCTTCTTCTGCGAGGGTATCATTCATTCGGAACACTTTCTTGCAAAGATCCCTATTTTCTTTTTCAAAATCTGCAATACCAAGGATCTCACACTGCTTGTCAATATAAGGAAAATCAA
>UMJI01048860.1_pt1 | contig 10468 bp, 20 predicted proteins | sample 1965991 | NCBI WGS metagenome assembly UMJI01 (sample SAMEA4836140, study PRJEB28245) | human gut metagenome | biome: gut microbiome; material: fecal sample | place: Denmark | collected 2008
TTTGGGCAAAATAAAAAGCAGGGGGAATCCCTGCTTTCAAAATACATTAGTTCACTCTATCATCATACATCATTTTTAAGTTATTGATTGGGTACTGATTGGGTACAAATTGGGTACTACCAGTTGACAACGGCCGACTTGACACCGGCGACATAAAGCTGCTTGACGTATTCATACGAATAATTCATTTCGTCAGCGATGGTTTCGAGCGTGACGCCATCAATAAAGTACCGCTCAAGCACCAGCGCCTGCTTCTGATTCTCGAGAGCGTCAATGCACCGCATGATATCAGCCCGATTTTGTCTGGCGAATTTCAATGTTGCGTTGATTTTGCTTTCAAGCTCGTCCTTGCGAATCAGCTTATCTTCAAGTGTGATCCGGACCGACGCCTTAGGCTCACTGCTCAGTGCCGGAGACTTGATTGACATCAGATCACGGTCAATCTGCGCAAGCCGTTCTTCCATTCTTGCGACCTTTTCCATCAGCACCCGATACCGCATCAGTGCTTTTTTGCTTTCTCGAAAATGCTCGTCTTTTGATACGATTCTCATTCAGTCACTCCCCGTCCATCAAATGTGCCACTATTGCAACCATAATTGCAGTTCCCACAAACGCAAGCACCACAACTACAATCTGTGGCAGAAAACGTTCACCAACCATTGCCACAAAAACACATATTGCTGCTATCCACATTAAACCTTTACACCAGTCCATTTCCGTTCCTCTTTCGATCGTTTTCTTCCATCAGGTAATGCAGAAACTCGTCTGCATCCTGTTTCATGCCCTTTACCATTTCAATGAGCAACAGCGCATCACCCGACTCGGCACAGCCTATTTGATACAGACCGATGAGCTCCTTAATCTCGTCTTTCAAGACTTGCAAATCAATGGTCAGCCCGTATAACTCGGCTTCAGCGTCCGTTGTCTCATATGTTTCCTTGTCTTCGTATTCCTGTTGGAATTTCTTAGTTTTTTTCATAATCGTAATCTCCCTCCTTCAGCTATGTTGTTCATGCTCACAATGGCATATCCCATGTTTTCAAAAGCATTACTAAAATCTTTTGGTCGTGCCGCCACAGCCACATGAATATCAGTGCGTTTCCCGAGACTGTAAATCAAGTGCCAGATTCTGCACTCCGACCTGATTATATTTTTGTCGTTGATATTAAAATCCGTCACCCCGAAGTCACTCAATTCAATCATTCCGTCCGGGCAATCATTCATGTTCTCCATTCGCCGTGCATAGATGGCAACATTGTCCCCGTAAATGCCACTGAACGGTAGTGTTATACCGCACCATACGCCATCGTTCAACGGCTCAACAATCACACCTCGAATGTCGGTTTCTTCAAGCAGGGCTTTTAGTTCGCCTGCTAAATCATTCACCATTCTCGTCGTCCTCCTAAACTCTGGCCATGCCATGCATGACTGTACTTTCTTCCGGGTCTTACCACCGGCACTTTCTTCCTGCGTTTCCTGGCGTCAGCCCGCATGCTTTTGTCAATACTTGCCAACAAATCATGCTCTAATTTGGAGCTTGTAAGTCCGTAGTCTTTCGTGATGAGCACCTATGCGCCTCCTTCTCGGCTTCTTCAGGGCTGTTTGCTCTGATCAGCTCATTCGTAATCGTTCCGTCAACGTGGACGGTTACCAGGTACCACTTCACGACATCTTCTCCTTTCACTATCCCAGCAACGCCTTGCACAATACCCACATTGCCGCAAACCACAAAAGCAACAACGCTGTCACTAGACAGCCCGCCTTATCCTTAGAATCCATATCCTACCAGTCCTTCCTTGACAATTTTTACCGCATCGTTTGCTGACCGTGCGATACCATGGATGATGCCGTACCGGTTCAGCATTTTATGGAAAGTGATCTGATCCGGTCTCGGTCTGCCCGTTGCCGTCTTGACTTCGATATAGAATATTTTTCCGTCATTGATCCGGAACCCGTACAAATCCGGATGACCAGGCGGTAGTCCCGTATCGAACCATCTCCCATCTGCCATTCTGACTTTGCCGACGTTCGCTCGGAATACTCTGCATCCGTTTTTTGACAATGCAACTTGAATTTCGTTTTGAATTTTATGTTCTGGACTCATTAAAAAATATACTCCTTATCATTCATTTATGCGATTATACACGCTTTTTGCATAAAGGTCACAGTACCAGACTGTTACCCGATAAACTAAAAAAATCTCTACATTCTTACTCTATCAAGGGATTGAGCCGATAGGTAACAGGTAACAGTCAATTTTCAACTTTCCTATAGTAGCCCCTTTACTACTACTACCCCCTATATATATATTATTATTATTATTATTATTATATAGAGTAGTAGTGTTACCTTAAGCACTCTAGCCCTACAGCCATAAGGGATTTAGGCGGTAACAGTCCTTAAAAAATACTGTTACCGCCTAAACTAAAACAAATGCTCTGCTTCTACTGCTGCAAGGGATTTAGGCGGTAACGCATTTTAAAACGGGGAAGTGTTACCATGTGTTACCTCAGGTACCCTCGTTTAACTACACCGTTGTTTTTTTTACACCCTTTCCGGAAGCCGAAACGATTGACCATGATGTTTGAAATGCGGTTAGACAGTTTCCTGTCTGATGCCAAACTCGTGACTGACAAGCCAAATTCGATGTCAGCCGAACTGATGAAATCCTTGTCTTTCCAGTTATTCTCAATCAGATCTTCGATTTCATCTTCTAACTCGTCAGTGTGCATGAAGTTTCTGCGATACTCAGCAATAACTTCATCTTGTTCTGCGTTGAATGTGAATTTGAAATCGGGCTGTTTACGATATTCGACCACCGCCTGCCCCCACACCTGCTGCGTGAAGTCGGGTGTCAAATCCTCGACGGGATTCATCGTCTGCTTGTCCTTGTTTACCAGGATCGGTAGAAAACGCCGTTCGCCTGTCTTATCTTTGAGATAATACAGATCATTTGTCGTCCGCACCAGTAAGAATTTTTTAGCAAATTGCGACACACTTCGCCCATACGGTTCGCGATATTCAAACTGTTGCATCGTGACGAATCGTTTCAGTTCTTCAAACGACGCTTTGCGGGTGGCGGTCATTTCGTCATCATTGACGATCAGCGCCTTTCGCATAACCGAAAAATCGTCTTTGTCAGTAAAGGTGTAAAACTGATCGGTATAATATCCCAGTGGAGCGATATTTTGCCAAAAAGACGTTTTGCCTGCGCCTTGTCCTCCGACCAGATCAAGCACGAAATCAAATTTCACGGAAGGATCAAAAATCTTAGCAACTCCCCCGTAAAAAAACATTTTCGTCGAAAGAATCACTTCTTCTCTTCTTTCAGCTCCCAAAAAATCGCAAAAGACGGTAGTCAGTCTGTCTTTGCCGTCCCATTTTCCAGCGGCTTCTTCCATGTATATCTTCAGCGGATTGTACCCGTTGTTGTACGCTACCTGTTCGATTGCGGTTCTAATTCGCAACTGGTCAAACAGGACGTGCTGATACTTTGCGCTGCTTTCAATGTAGCAGGCAATTGAATCGACATACCCATCACGCACAAAACCTTTAGCGATATGCAGTTCAGGGCAATCTTTGACAACTTCGACGCATTCGGTGTACTCGTTATAACGAAACATCCCTTTTAGCAAAGAATCCATTTCTAAAATTACTTTGATGTTAAAGATCGAATTTCGCTTGATATGATCTTTTGAATCGACCAAAAAAGGCGACTTGTTGATCTGGAGCCCTTTCAGTTTTTCTGCATCATCGCTTTTGATTAGTTTCAAGAACCTCCCTCCTCTCTGCGTCTTAGCTCTGCCGTGATAATGCTTTGCACGGTTCGTTCAACTTCTGCTTCACTCAAAGAGTGTTCAGTGTTCTCGTTCGCAAGCAAAGCAAGATTGTAGGCTATCTGAGGATCAACGTTACGTCTGAGCAACCCGCCGACAAAAACGGTTAACGCATTGTTTCGCCCTCCGGTTTCGCCGAGTCCCGTGATAATCTGCTCGAAAAGCTCGGTTGTCTGTGTTTTGCCCCCGAAGCTTCCTGTAAAGTTTGCCTGAGGTGCAGCCCGCACTGATTTTTCTTTGATTAAATCAAGCAGCCCCTGGTCAGGTTCTCTCATAGTACCCGTCTTGCTGATCCATTGATATGGCTTATCATCAATGACGGATGGTGCAACTACCACATAGTTGTTGACATGAGCCTTGATATCAACCCCCGGCAAAAAAGCGATGTTTTGTGCAATCTTCGTGCCGGTCGGTTTTTTGAAAAAATATTGAAAACCATTGTGCGCCGTGCGTTGTGCCAGCGTGTCCTTGAACCACTCCGGATGGCCTGCCTTTTTGATTTCCACAACCCCGTCTGCCCCGTCAGCGTGGCGGTCGATGTCAACCACGAAGAATTTATCAGTCTTAAGTGCAATGTTGGCATAAGGGTGTTTGTTCCAGAAATTCCGTATTTCATCCGGTGTCATAGCCGGCAACCCGGCGAACTTTTTGAGTGGCTTCTTGCCGACTGTCGGGATCACATAAAAACCACGCTCCGCATAACTCACGGCGTAATTGACTAGATTGTTCATTATCTCACCTCCGACGGGCATCCCACCCGTCCGGCAGTTGCATGCTTACTGGCCTTCGTTTTTGCTAGAATGGAAGATCGCTATCGTCAATGTTGTCTGCAGCATTGGCAAACGGGTCTTGCGGTGCTTTTGCTTGTTCTACTTTGATGTCTGATTCTGCAAAATCATAGTTGCGATACGGACTTGACGGGTCCTTTTTGTTTGGTGATTCCGTGATTTTCATCTGCATAATCTGCCCTTCATGCCCTGCATTGAATTTGGCAACCACCCGCTCATAAATGCCGGTTTCATCCCCCGCCAAGTCGTCAGGCGTCAGCTGCAATTCGCTCAGTGCGGCAATCTTGAACAGCAGCTTGATGTTCTTTGATACGACGAAATCCGGCATCGGCGATCCGTCTTTCTTCTTGTCGGCAAGGTTGACATGTACAAATTCCTTGCGCCCTGCGTCAGCACCGGCAATCACCTGGAAACTGAAGTTAATGCATTCATACCCACTCGGGAACGCCGCATGGTTAACCTTGTCGAGCATGACCTCATACGTCCCCGGTTTGAGATTGTCAAACCCGTCATTAGCACTGTCCGTTTTTGCGTTCCAACCACTCTTCATAATTCCGTTAGCTACGTCTTGTAAACTCATATTTTTTTCCTCCTAGTTATTTATCTTGAAACATGCCCTCAACTGAATTTAACAGTTTCCGGACACGCTCGTTTTTAATGTCTTCCGCCTTGTAAACTTGGCGGTAATCCGTAACTGAACGTCGGTAAACGTTCTTCCCAAATTTCTCTGTATGAATGACCAGATCACAATTTCCGTTCACGACGTTATAGTACTTAGTTTTAAGACTAGGTACTTTTGATGTTGCACCCGTTTTGTCATCGACAAGTGCCAACTCACGGCTAATGTAGATAACATCTTGGTCCAACGCCTTCAGGTCCATTACAAACTGTTGTAAAACCGCATTGAATGCCGTGTATCCTCGTGCGTATCCGATATCTCCAAGCGACTGAACGTGGTTCTTCAAGCAGATTGCCTGCTCGATCATGACGCAAATATCGTCGATTACGTCAACGATCACCGTCTGGAATGTACAGTTTGGTTGTTGAAGTGCCGTTACGATTTCGTCTAACTGCTGAATGCAGCTTGATTTTAAGTTTCCTCGTTCGTCACGCACATTTCTAATCTGAATGCTTGGAGCGGTGCCTTGCTCCGAATTTCCGTCAGTGTTTAATACCAACGGATGAGGGAAGAAACTAGTGAAATAGCTTTTCCCACTCATCGTCGCACCGTAAACAAAAAAGTTGTGCGGCTCTTTCTTAGGTTGACATGGTTTGTCTTCCGGTAAAATACTCATTTAAAAATTCCTCCTCATTATCTTCTTGGCAAGCCCGGCAGATTATGATTTTTTGCCCAATGATAGGCCCAACCCCTTTTCCAACCTTTGAGTATTGCATATTGCAAACACTCTTGATAAGTTTGCAAATCCCATGGGAGTTTGTCTCCTAGGTTGTTTCTTATCTGCTGCTTCATATACTTCTCAGCGAATTTCCTCCTTTTCTGTTCGGCGGTGTCAATCTCTTCAATCTCACCTTCGGCAATGTGCAGCTTTCGCTTTGGTGCCGGAATAACCGGATTATATCTGCAAAACGGATCAAGGCACGTGTTGTCGTTTTCCCGAACGGCTTTCGCGTTCCAAACCGCCATGCACTCAGGGCACTGACAAACGGTCGGACCGTCAACGTTTTTCTGCCGTCTCGCTTTGGTGTGCATCATCTCTGCCCAGTCCCGTTCTTCTGACGGCAAGCCGTGACGCTCCCAGTTGCCGACCATATCGATGATGGTTGCGGTCTTTCCTTGTCGGGGATTCAGGCACCGCATCGCAAATTGCAAAAACAACGCCAGCGACTGGGTAGGCCTTGCCATAATCACGCAATCAACGTTCGGCAAGTCGATGCCTTCGGTAAAAAGGTTGACGTTCGTCAGAATTTTGACCTTGCCGTCTCGAAAATCATCGACTATCCGGTCTCTGACATCCGGCGGCGTATCGCCGTCGATTTCTTCGGCTGATATTCCCGCATCCTTGAACGCTTGCGCACATAGCTTGGCTGTCTGTACGCTGAACCAGTAAACAACCGCCTGTTGGCCATCTACTCGTTTGCGGTATTCACTTACAACGGATTGATAAATGCCTTTTTCGATAGCATCCGTCATTGACCCAACCGTAAAATCACCCGTTGACGATTTTTTGAGCTTGTCATCATCAATTTTTTTACGGGCAAAATAACGGAAGGGTGCGAGAAAACCTGTATCCATCAGTTCTTGGATTTGTTTGCCTTCTACGATGTCAGTTGCAATCTGATCGAGCTGCAGCCGCCCCATTCTGACGGGTGTTGCCGTAAACAGTAGCTTGACGGCATTTGGGAATGCGTCCAGCACTTTAACGTAAGTCTTTGCTAAAGCGTGATGCGCTTCATCAACAAGGATCACGTCCGGTTTGGCTAACTTGCCAATATTCCTGGTAAAGGTCTGGACCATGCCGATTTGGCAGAATTCCATTTTTGTGTTCTGTTCGGCAAAGGTTCGCTTGACCTGATCTACAATCTCTTTACGGTGGACGATGAACAGGATCCTGTTCCCCTTCGCCGTGGTTCGTCTTGCAATTTCTGCCATGATAACCGTTTTGCCGGTTCGCGGCGGAGATTGAACAACAATGCATTTGTTGTCCTTTTTCAATGAGCGATAGATGTTGTCTAAGCACTCTTTTTGATAGCTGCGAAGTTTGAATGTCACTTGATCACGGTCTTTCGATTGGGTTTGGTGTGAACCCCGGGGACTTCTTCGCCGGCTTTAAGTGCCTTGTAGATTGCCGTTTTGTCCGGCATGATAGTTAATTTCGATACCATGTACTGATCCGGGATTGCGTGTGTGTTATCAATAACTACGCTTGCTTTATAGTTGCGAGGTTTCAAAACGTGATTCTCGGTCTGCAACTCTTTCAAGCCTGCATCGTCCATGGCAGATGTCATGTAGGCATTAAGACGATTTACCGTGTTTTCAGCGGACTTTTTCGCCAACTGCAGCTCCTTGATTTTCTTTGCATAAAAGTCGCTCTTTGCAGTGTTGCGTTCAATCAAGAACGCAATGTGATCAAGTGTGACATCCCTCGCTTCGCCGATTGATTCAAGCGTGTCTTTCAGTGCCTGTTCAGACACTTCAGCGCCATCGTCGAAGAGTGATTCGACCTTACGATAATTTTCATTTAAGTTAAAAAGATTCATTTTTATTTCCTCCTGTTTTTGTGCTATAATAAACACGTTTTAAGTTTTAAAATTTCGAGCCGTTCCTTCTTTCAAGGGACGGTTTTTTTAGTATCCTAACTCGTCCAGTTCTTCCAATGTGTCCCACAATTCTTGTCTTACTTGGCTCCATTTCCGCCAGTCTTTAACTACCAGCTCGTCCAAGGCCCAAAGCAAGCTATGCGGTTCCTTGACCTGTTTCAGGAAATCCTTCACGATTTGTTCCGGATCTTCGGGTTGTTCGACCGGTTTGGCATATCCGGTTTCAAGACTAAATACCTCTTTTTCACTCATAACATCACCCCCTTACGATGGCGTCTTTTTCGCCATCAAGCACTTCCAAAACCCACGCAATAGCGGTTGTGCGAGCTTTGGCAAATGCTGGTTCTAGCAAATCGCCGACCGTCCAAAGCGTGAGCGTATCTTCACGCTCTTTCTTGATATCCAGTAAGTTCTTCATTTGGTCTTCACCTCCAGTTGTTTATTCTTGAGCTTCATCAAAACCTTGTGATTGTGTTGCGTTAGTTTTAACGCAATCAATAACTCTTCTCTACTCATTTGTTTTCCCTCCATTCTTTTTCTAAAACATCTAAGAGTTCTGCCACTAAAGGAGCTGTCTCCGGGTTCAGTTCGTCAAAGATTTTTTGTGCAAATTTCTCTCTGCCTCTCTTCTTGTACTCGAAAATCACATAAGCCAGTGACATTGAACCGATGAGGCTTTTTGAATCGTCTCCAACTTTTTCAGCTCGTTCATCAATTCTATCTGATATAGTTCTAAAATCGATTACCCTACAATTAGAAAGCATAGCCATGGCTTCTAATGCGGCTAACTCTTCAACTGCTACCGGCACCAGCAATTCCTCTTCTTCGTTCATTTATTGCCACCTTCTTCAATATCCTTGATTGCCTTTTCCATATCTTCCGCATCGTCTTTATTGCGAGTACGGATATTGTCAATAAGCTTGTTACGGTTTTCCCCTTTGCTTCGTTCTATCTCCAAAACGGTGAACGCATTAATGTATGCATTTATCGTTGTTCCCAGTCTCTCATCTACATAGAATGACCTTTTTATCATTTCTATGCTTTTTTCCTTTCCGTTGATTGTCTTCCAACCACAAGATGGCAGCATAGCCAGAAGCATGGCAAAGTCTTTAGTTTCAATGGTTACTGATGAATTTTTTACAAACATTATTTTTCCTCCTATCTTGGTAGCTTGGCCCGCCAGTCAATCCTCTGACGGTTCTCTTCCATCCATTCCTTCGCTTGTTTTGCGAAGATGATGTTCTGCTGACCACGGGCGTTGGCACGGATCAGCCAGCCATTAGGTCCGGTAATCTCGTCGCTGAATTTCGAGAAGATATAGAGCGCTACCCACGCTCGGCTTTTGTTTCCGCAGCACTTCTTGCGGAATTCGTCGAGGCTCCATGTGATTCCTGACAAATCTTCGTCAAGCAGGGCATCGATATGCCACTGAATGATTTCGTTTAGGGCCTCTTGATTAATCGTTACTTCTATTGGCGTCATTTTTGTGGGCCTCCTAAATATTTTTTTACGCTTTATAATTTGTTATAATTTAAACAACAATTAAAGGGCGGTGTTCAATATGTCACGATTTTCCCAAAGGAAAAAGGGATTGGAAATTTTATCAAATATTGAGAAAAGACCTGACCATTACAAAATAATTCATTATTCATGCGAAAGTTTCTGCAGTAATGGTTTCTCTCCTAAAATAATTTCGATAGCTATTATGGATTTGGGAAGTAGACAAATAAATAATTTTTCAATTAATTACTATGCAGAACTACATAATGCGACAAAAGAAGAGTTAATTGAAAAATATTCAGAATTCGAAAAAGAACTATTATCTGATTTCTTTAAATACGTATCAAATAATTTGGAGTACTATTGGATCCATTGGAACATGGATGATTCATCATACGGATTTGAAGCTTTATATAATCGTTATCGTGTTTTAGGTAATGAGCCTACCCGTATTTCAACCGAAAAAATAATAAACTTGAATTTTTTGATTGAAGAAATTTATGGTTATAATTATGTGGCTGATCCTAGAATGAAAAATTTAAAAGAATTAAATCAAATACATTCAAGATCGTTTAAAAGCGGTTCCGAAGAAGCGGAACTTTTTGAAAAAAATGAATTCAGCCAAATAAGCATGTCTACTCAATCAAAAGTTTCTTTGTTTTCAAAATTCATTGATTATATGACTGACGACCGATTAAAAACTCAAATACCTTGTACAAGGTTTTATGGTAGCTGGTTCGTGAGTGTTTTTTATCTTTTTCAAGAGAAGCCTGCTTTTATAACCCTCGGTTGGTTAGTGAATATTATAATCGGCGCTGTACTTGGATCCCTGTTTTCAAAGTTTTTTTAACTCCTTTCTTAAGTTAATCGCTTCTGTTAATGTTATGATTTGCGGGAGTGTTACCCAGTCTGTTTCAAGGTAGTACGTTGCAGTACTACTTTTTTTTAGTTTGTCGATAATCCACTCAATATGCCTCAGAGTTTCAATTTCGTTCATTTAATCATCCCCTTTCTGATTGCACTCAGCCCGTCTTCCGAATAAAGCCATTGTGCAACTTCTTTGTC
>UMJI01006351.1_pt1 | contig 10458 bp, 9 predicted proteins | sample 1965991 | NCBI WGS metagenome assembly UMJI01 (sample SAMEA4836140, study PRJEB28245) | human gut metagenome | biome: gut microbiome; material: fecal sample | place: Denmark | collected 2008
CAGGGCTGGTGGGGTCGGTGCTCTGGTAGATGCTGCCCACCGGATGGTCTGCAAGCTTTTGCGCTTCAAGAAGCCTGTTTACTTGTTCCCGTGTGTAGTAGTCGGATAAATCAGCTTTTTGCACGCTGTCCTTCCACGCGCCCGTGTCGCTGTCCCACGTCCAGATGGTGTCGGTCGTGCCGACCACTGCCCACCAGCCGTTTTCGCCCACCGGCACAGCAGTCTTGAGGGCTTCCGGCGTGGCGTACCAGCCCTGTGCACCGATGGTGATAGTGCGCACCTGCTCAAAATACTCTTTGGTCCCTTGCAGGTTTTTGGCAGACTCCGTCTCGGACACTTTCGCATTTTTTTCGCTCTTCGCTGCATTTGACGCACTCGTGACTGCTTTGTCAGAGTATTCTTTCAAATCGACCTTAACAGCGTTCGCAGCATTTGCAGCCGCTTGTTCTGCTTTAGCCTTTTCGGATGCAGCAGCATGCGCTGCCGAAACGGCTTCTTCCTTTGCGTTAATTGCGCCCGCAACAGTACTCAGCTCGTTTAAAGTGGATGCATTGATTGGCGTTCCTTCTTTTGTTGGCTCGTCATTTCGGATAAGAGTGACAATTTCGGATGTTCCATCCGATTTTACCATTGTCCACCGACCCGGATATTTCGCCACACGGTCTTCAAAAACCATATTGTCCATCTCCTGTCATGTATTCACCGGAAAACGTAACGTATGTTTTAGCAAGCGTTTCAATGTCGAACAAAATTTGCTCAATTTGATTCATCGTTGAAAAATCGAGTTTGTTCATGCTTTCTGGCGTATCTGCAATAACAGATGGGCCAGAGCATTTAGCGCGAATGGAGTTGATGTTAGAAAGCCAACGTGTTGCATCGGAGATTTTCATATATCCATCGACTGTCCAATCAATCCGAACAGAAACAGACGCGCCAACAATGGAGCCAAGCTCTTGAATGCCGGATTCTATGCGGTTAAAATCCGTATAGCTTAAAGCGCCCTTCATTCCTGCAAGCCATTCCGATTGTTCGGCTTTTGTCCACGTGCCTGTTCTCGCCTTTGCGGTAATTTCTTTCACGCGGTCAACATCTGATTGCGTTCGGTCTGTAATCCAACGAGCCATAAATTATTCTTCCTCAACTCTGTTTTGATACCCAATAGGCAAATTGCTCGGAACGGTAAACATGTAATGATAGCACTTGCGGCCATCGTTGCCAGAACCGATACAGTCATAAAAAAATAATTCGTCTTCGTCATCATAACTGCCAAGATGTGCTCTGTCCCAATACTTTGAAACAACGATAGAACGATAATAGATATCCCCAACAGAAGGGCCCATGCCCCAATATTCAAGATGGGTAACGGGAGTTCTCGTCCACTGCTCATACGGGTTGTAATCGTCTCCGATCATAAAAAAAGGATTTTTCAAAAGTTCTTTTGCTGTAGGGAGCGGGCTTCCTTCTACGTTGCATCCATAACCCCAAATTTCGTTAATAGAACTACTGTTATCAGGAAATCCGTAGTATATTTCTTTTGCGGAAGGTAAAAATATACTGCGAGATAGAGTAGACACAGCAGAAGGTACGTAATTGTTAGAATCATTTTTTTTGAACGCTGGGGTATAATAAAAAGTAGTTTTGCCGATTTTTTTCTGCATGAAATCAGAAAAAGAATTTTTTATGTTTCCGTTCAATAAGGCATCAATACTGCTGGTCGAATACTCTGCGGGAGTTGTCATTTTACTATCCCACGCAATGTTTTCTGTTTTCGCGTCTTTAAGAGCAAGAAGCGTTCTCCCTTTGCCATTTAATTCTGGCTCGTAATTATGCTTTGAGACAAGAAAAGCGGTATAAGCGCCAGCGACGGAGATGTAAACGGTATCGCCTTCTTTGAGGTTGGAAATCTTATCCGCAATCGCAGTAGCATTGCAAGAAGCAGAAAGGCTCGCAACTGTAGCTGTAATCGTTGCATTTCCGCTGTGTAAATACGTAACGTTGCAGACAGATACGCCGCGTTCGTTCTTGATGACATTCAGCTCAACGATACCAGCGGGAGATGCATTCCAAACAATAACAGGGGAATCGGCAGATGCAGGGGTAAGCGTTGCAGTGAGCGTGATCGTGTCGGAAGGATGTAAGTAAATCTCAGAAGCATCGATTTGTAACGAATCAACATCTTCAATCATATACCCGGTAACGGAGCCCTTGAAGCTACCATTAAACGTGTAAGAAACATCCGTGATCAACAAGTTAGAAGAATATCCAAACTGATGATTGAGCTTGACAAAATCAAGAGCATCGTTGTGTGGGCTGGCACGATAAGACAGGGTAGCTTTTCGACGATTAGAAAGCACTTTATAGCTTTCAGTTAGAACATTCTTTGGCTGGGAGACGACGGAAGAAGAGATAAGCGCATTATTTACACTTTGCGTAACGCCATCGCCAGTAGCACCATTCGGATACAATGACGAAACTCCATTTAGAGAGTAAGAGATGTTTTTTAACTTATTAGAAAAAGTGATTTCCGGATACTGATAATCATTGATTTCAGTGATTTCATAAATGTCGGACTTGTTTTCAGGAAGGTACGGAACCCGGTCAATCCGAATCTCACCGTTTCTTGTCTGATACAAAGCCATACCGGCTGCGTTAGCAGAAAGCTGTAGCACATCAGCGTTTTTATACGAAGAATTTCCGTTGTTAAAATCAGCTGTATAATCCTTCAAAGATTCATTGATGTAATAGCTGATACCGGAAACATCAAGAAGTTCCAAAGCGTCATAACACATTTCGTATAAAGTTCCGCTTTTCCTTCCGGTATATAGTGAATCGATTAAAAACACCAAAGCATCTCGAGCTTCAAAGGAAGCGGTAATGCCATTAGAAGGAATGTTCCAACTAGAAAGGTAAAACTTACCTCCGTTAATCCATTCAGTCTGTCCGTCCAAGTCCATGCCATACTTTACAAAAACAGCTTGGCGTTCATACAGATACTTGTAGAGACCGTCTGGGTTGATAGGATTCCATTTTTGATCGCTGTTATCAACGGAAAAAGAAATTGAATCCTTGGAAAGTTGACCGGAAATTGGGTCTCGCTTTGATTTATGGGAATACGACAGAAGGTCTGTTTTGCTAAATTTCACACGTTGTCCAAATTCCACTTGCGAGATACGAGCTCTTCGGTTTGGAATACACCATTCAAGAATTTCAATAATAACCAAATCATAATTGGAAATCTCAAATTCAATTGAAGTTTCGGCGGAATCGTTGTTGTCAATTTGCTTTTCCAAAAGAAGAGCGGTTCCTTTGTAAGCGGAAACTTTAAATGATTTTGCCCATTCATTTAAAATTTCAGACCAAATGATTGTCAGACCCGGTATTTTTTCTTCGTGGCTTTTACTAAAAGAAAATGTGATGGTTGGATGATTGGAGCTTGATACGCATTCACCGCTTACATAGCCGCATTCTTGATACGGTTCAGAATTCGGGACGATATCAAAGCTTCCATCTAAAACCCAAAAATTAGTTTCAGCAGTCGCGTAATTTCCAGAAGTGGAAATGTCCAGGTCGGTGATGGATGCCGCATTACTAAACACGGTTTGCGAACCTGAACTTGCAATAGCGTCCGTTTGCGCCGCATCATCAGCTGCATGATAAGTAATCTGAATAAAAGTTTCGGGTACAAGCGTATTATTATATTGTGAAAGCCACTTATCGGACGGCTTTACAGACATATAAAATCACCACCTTTAGACCTCAACCAGGCTCAAAGAACAATCCGTCCAGCCCATCACATTTCCGGTGTTTGGGCCCCTTCGCCACATTCCAGCCGTTCGGTCGGAAACATACATCTGACGTGTGGAATAAGAAGCTGTTGCTTGATTGTAAAATCGTACCGTGCAATAAAAGTTTGTAGTGAATGGGCCGATAACGGAAGCCCATTGTTTTGCAGTAAGGTAATTCCACTTGAGAGCCACTTTTGCAACATCGTGTCGAACCACAGAGCCAACAACCTTGCCCTGCACGTTTCGGCCAGAATCAACGATGGTTGAAGTCGTTGCGCTATAAGAGGAAGGCTCTGGCAAATCTACGCCGTTCACTGATACAAGAGCTTGCATAATTCACCATCCCTTCCTCAATAGCTATACACTTCCGTACCCATGATTTGCACACCACGGTCAGCCTGCTGCTTTTCGACCGAAGCAGTAATCTGCTTTCCGTCAATGAACAACCTGACTTCCTTGCCACCGGTAATTTCGTCACCATAGCGCTGGAAAATATCAAGAAACGCATTATAGCAGCCGTTGTAAACCGCGCCTTGCAGGTCGGAAGAGTTTGTTGACCCGGATGATGTATTGCCGTAGTACCCATTTGCAGAAGTGGTGGAACCTGTAGAAGCATCGTATTCAGGGGTTCCGACGTAAGAAGAATTGTCAGTTGAATATTTCCCACCGAGATTGCTCACAATACCCGCAATCGCAGCGCCTAAGGCAATTGCGGCCGCGCCCACAATAAGCGCTACAGGAATGCCGAAAACTGTAGACGAAAGCGCACCGGCAATAGAAGTAAGAAGGCCAACAAACGCAGAGCCAACACTTCCAATCAAGCCGCCCATTGCAGCAAAAATTTCAGGGAAAGAGCTTACAAGACCACCGAAAAGGCCTTGACTGATCGCAGTGCCAGTAGTGGCTAAAGGCACCTTCAATGCGCTAATTGATGTAGAAATCGTAGTTCCAAGATTGGAAACGCTCTTTACGATTTTTCCAAAATTGCTTGTTATGCCGCTCCAGATAACCTTGCCAACTTTTAACGCTTCGTTAAACAAGGTTTTGGATGCATCCTTCAAAATTCCAGCAATGTTGGAAATAAAGCTTTGCGCATATGCTTTTACCTGATTTCGGTTGCCTTCTCCCATCGCCTGCCAGATAATAGCAGCGGCAGTTGTACCAATTGTTTTTAAGTCGCCGTTCTGCACAGCATTCCAAAGATTCTGCACTGTGCCGAAGAAGTCATTCTGCAAGCCGGAATCAAGTTCTTGCCACTTGCTGTCCAGACCATTGAAGAAACCATCAACAAAATTCGTTGCAGTGGTCGCGCCATAGTCAATCATCTCGTTGCCCTTCTGTTGAACAACGTTTGCCAGATTGGTCATAGCTTGTTCAACATAAGGAAGTGCTGCAGTGATACCGTTTGCAAGACCCTGATCAATAAATTCACCAAAGCGCTCAAACAGAGCGGAGGGAGAGTGAATTTCAGTGTCGTTCGTAAACTTATCAATAATAGCTTTTGCAAGATTTGCCGCAGCGCCTTTTGCGGTTTCAATGCCGCTTTTGATACCATTTACGAGGCCCTGCCAAATGTTTTTGCCCACTTCAAACATTTTGGAAGGAAGAGAAGCAATAGCATTTGCAACGGCTGTTACCATATCGGAAGCAGCTTTTGCGGCATCTTTTGCCCACGTTTTGATATCATCGATAAATCCACGAACAGCTTTCGCACCGTTTTCGACGTGTTCATCGAGATGTACGAACCATGTAACAACATCCTTTACCCAATTGATAAGGTCAGCAAAACCAAGAGCCGCCTTTTCGATGAAGTTACCGTTCATCTGAATATCAAGACGATCGGTTTCACTTACTCCATTAGTAATCCATCCGACAAACACTCCGATATCGTGAATCAGCTGAGCAATGCCCATGACGGCATTCTCGATGAAGTTACCGTTCATCTGTAAGTCAAGCCTGTCAGTTTCGGAAACACCGTTCTGAATCCATCCAATAAAAATTGCGAAATCATTGATAAGGTTTCCAATGGCTGTAATTGCGTCACCTACAAAATCAGCAACTTTTTCGCCCATAGACTTGAAAGCATTGAACCAGTCCGTTTCCATCTCAAAAGCTTCTTTTTGACTTTCGCTACCAAGACCACGAACTGCAACAGTGATAGCTTCAAAACCAAGAACAGCAAGACCGGCTACAGGATGACCGCTAACAATAAGACCGATGCCCATAAGTGTTGTAATTAAATCGCCAACATCAAGATCAAGGTCTTTTACAACGTCAGAGATTGTTTTGAACGCAGAAGAAATGCCCTCCTGCCAACTTTCTGGAATGAGATTCCAGATTACTTGCTTTAAGTTAGAAAAAGATTCTTTCAGGTATTTGATGGATTCTCCGAGTTTTCCATCGGTGAGTGATATATTCCAACCCTGCCTAAGCCCTTCCGCAGCAAGGTAAATCATAGCTCGAACACGTTCAAGGCCTTTTCGGAACGCCTCACTGTTTTGGTACAGGTCAACAAAACGAGCAACCATGATGCCAACAGCGACAGCTGCTCCCATAATGGGAGACTTCCAAAGCTTGAGAATTCCTTCAATTAAAGAGCCATCGCCTTTGATTTTATTGAGAGCTTCAAGCAAAGCGTTGCCAATAGCCCACGTTGCAAATCCGGCAGAAATACCAGCAATCAATGGCGCAAGCTTTTCCAGCTTTGCCTTGATTTCGTCCACGGCGTTGCCAACATAGTTCTTGAACATATCGTAGCCGGACAGGTCTACATCGCCCAAGAGGTTGCCAGCAGATGCACCGCTGCTAGAGCCTGAACTTCCCTGCGTTGGGTCAATGATGTTTAGTTCATCAAAACCCATTGTGTAATCCTTGAGGGCTTTGGCGGCTTTTTTTGTCGAATCGGCCGTGTCATCCATTGCGTCACCGATGCCACCAACGCTGTCAGCGCTTTTAGTGAAATCAGTAAACACGACCTTCACACCCATCAGCTTTGCAACCCACTGGACAAATTCTCGGATAAGTTGGACGGCCGCAATCAGCGGGGGAAGAATGGATTTCATGGCAGGGTAGAGCAGAGAGCCAACAGACTTCGCCAACATATCCAACTGCGCTTTCAGAATCTTAATCTGGTTCGCAGGGCTTTGGATGGTCTGTGCAAGGTTGCCCTGCACATTGGCAGTCTGCTTCATAATGGCAATGTAACGCAGAACCGCCTTATCCGCCTGAGACAGACTAGAAACCTGCTTGTTAAAGCCCAAGGCTAGAAGCTCCTGCTGCAACCGTGCCTGAGACAGGTCAACGCCCAAACGGCGAATAGGCTCAATCTCGCCAGAGATTGCGGAGGACATTGCGGTAAAGGTCTCTGCAACGTTTTTGTTCCAATAGGAACCTTCGTCATAGGCAAGCTGGGTCAGATTCTTGGACAGAATATATGCTTTGTCGCTGGTCAGACCAAACGAAGTACCCAAGCTCTGGATGGTAGCCATGTAAGTCATCGCTTTGGTCGGGTCAACGCCAAGCAACCCCTGCATCTTGCTAATGAGCGTATCGGCTTCACCGCTCAAATTGCCCATAGCATTATGAAACAGGTCTGTTGCTTCATAGAAGTCATTGAACTTCGCAACAGCGTTTCCAAGATACTCAGCGATAGCTTTCAACGAAACCAGCTTTGCCATGTTCCGCATAAAGCCGTTCATCTGATTGGACAGGCTGAGATAGCTCTTGCGCTGCTTTTCGTTGGCAGCAGTCACACGGTTTGCCTGTGTAACCACCTTGCTCAACTGCGGAGGGAGCTTTGCAAAAGCATTACCGACCTTGTCGAGCTGAGATGCAAGGGGAGTAAGAGAAGTTGAGATTTTTTCACAAGCGACAGCAAATGCGTCAAGAGTTTTGGAGTCAAGTTTGTTTGTCAGCTCCGGAATTTTTCCAAGCGCATTGATGGAACTTCCAACGGATTTGAGATTTCCAGCATCCAAAATAGATAACTGCGAAAGACCATTTGCAACCTCTCTGATATTGTCTTTCAGAGCATAGTAATCCGTTCCGTTTAATCCAGAGACTGCCGCGGGAATCTTCTTGATGGCATTCACGACCGTGCTGATGCTCTTTGCGCTTGCGGTCGGGTTTACGTTGGAAAGCCCATTCAAAAAGCTGGTGATTTTGTCCAGCCCGGACATTCCAGCGGATGCCTGTTTCAGCGTCGCAATGGAACCGGCCAGCTTGTCAAGGCTGTTTACAACCTTTGTGACGTTGCCTTTCGTCCGCAAATTAGAAATGGCGGTAGCGAGCTTGTCGATATTAAGCTCTGCGCCCTGCGATTCCGCAGAAATTTCTACGGATAAGCTCGTAATATCAACATCAGCCATCACTACCACCATCACTTTCCATCATAGAGAACATCATTCTCTTGATTCGCTCCTGCGCCTCAACTGCGCGTTGGTATTCATACTCGTCTTTCTCCTTTTGAGTAAGGGGAATCGGTCTATCCATGTACTTGATGGGGCTAGACCCTTTCTTTCGGAACATATTGCCAACTGTAGAGGAAAGCGCAGATGCCATGTAAAAGCCATTTCTCCACGCTTCAGCATTGGCTCTGCGTTCCCGCAGCTCCTCTGCGTCACGGTAGACCTTCGCCAGCCAGACATCGCCGTACCAGAACTGGTCGTAGGTCATGCCAATGGAGATGTAATAGGCTTCTACATCGTGGAACAGCTTGGAGAAGGAGAATGGCTCTCCCTCTCCGTCTGTTTCCTGAGATTGTGCAGTTACACAATCTCCCACGTTGCGTTTTTTGCAGTCTTGTCCTCAGGGTCAGTTGCCAGCAGAGACTTGGAAGCGTCCATGAACATTTCAAGCAGAACGCCCATCAGGTCTTCCTTATCCTCGATGTGCTGGAACATCTCGTCCACGACCTTGCGTTTGATGCCCTTGTTCCGTGCGATGAAAGCGCCGTAGAACAGGGCACGAGAGTTAGACAGCAGATTGGTCATCTGGGTGTACTGGCCAATCTGAAAACCTGCACGTTCGGTAGCTTCCACGCTGTCACGGGTGAAAGTCAGTTCATAAGTGTTCTTTCCATCGGGGGAATGAAAGTTGATAACCTTAGCAGCCATAATAAATGCTCTCCTTTATAAATAGGGGCAGAGCCAAATCCGTTGTTCAGTTCTGCCCGGTTTGATTGATTCGATTTTTGCGATTTAGCCGCCATTGACAGTCAGGGTCTCGCTGAACTCAGGCTTCTTGGTGAAGATGCAGTTGATGGTCATTTCAACAACCTCGTCCACACCGAAGCCGGACAGACCAACCTGATGCATACCTTGCCAAGTGAAGCCGGAGCCGTCCTGCATTTTCAGGGCGTAGTACTTTACGGCGTTGCTCTCGGAAGTCTCATCATAGCCAGCCTCCTTGACCTTCTTGTAGTCAGTCTTGTTGTAGTTGGCAGTAAAGGACTTGGTGTCGCTCTGGATAATGCCGAAGATGTTGACCTGCATAGGGTCAGACAAAGTAGTGGCATCCAGAAGGTTTGGCTCAGAGATCAGGTCGGGCACATCCTTGATGTCGCACAGCTTCGTCAGAGCGGTTGCGCTGTCGCCACAATACAGGGTGGTATTCAGACCGGAGATAGCAGTACTCATAGAATGTTTACCTCCTTAGTTTCGGTAAATCATTCCGTCCTCTCCGATTGTTGCCCCGTAGCTGCAATCAATCCGATAGACGGAATTGTTGTACAGCCCATTCAACGGGGCAAACGACTTTCGATAGAAATTGAGCGGTTCCAATACGGAATCCACAATATCTAAAATGTAACGTGCTTCTGCAATGCGTCCGCTTGTTTTGTTGGAGTAGACGCGCACACGCAAGGAAACAGCGGCGTATTTGCTGTGGTTTGCAGAATCACGGTGCTTTGGGACATTGCTGTTTTCTTCTATTTGCACACAAGGAAACTTTTTGACGTTGCTGTCATTGATTTCACCGGTAACGAAGATGCCGGGAACTTGCTTTCGCAGTTCCTTAGCAACAGCCGTGAAAATGGAATTGAAATAATCGATCAACTATTCCAAACCTCCCTCCACGTTACTTCGACCTGAGAAGCCATTTCTTCAACAGCTCCCCACATAGCCATAGCTGCATCGTTGCCATCAGTGTAATTCAACTGGCCTTTTCCATCCACCTGTTTGACAGGTGTGCCAGCATTGCCGGATTCGCCGTAGTAGTACCATCTGCGGTTTGCGCCTTGCCCTTTGCCGTAGGAGCCATGTGCACCAACACCGGGCGGTAGTTCTCCGCCATATCCGTTGTGATGTACGCCAGTGCCAAACTCGATGAACGCAACTGCCTTTCCGTGCGCTACGATTGCAAAGCCATTTGGCGTTTGTACCGGGTCGTGCTCAACTGTTACGTCATTGTCTCCAGCATACTGTGCGTTAGCAAACCGCACAGTCGCAACGTCAATGCCTTTTTGCGCCAACGCCTTTGCAAACTCCTGCGCCTTTTTGTTCAGGGTGGCCTTGTGCTCCTGTATCTGACGTTCCGCATCACGAAGTCCGGCATCGCTCAACCTCACTTTAATTTTCACTTGCAGCCACCTCTTTCAGTGCATATAACGTGTCTGTAATATGATCTGCGACTTTGACCACAGTGTAATTGAAGGGTTTTGAAACGTCCGTCTGAA
>UMJI01018149.1_pt1 | contig 10432 bp, 9 predicted proteins | sample 1965991 | NCBI WGS metagenome assembly UMJI01 (sample SAMEA4836140, study PRJEB28245) | human gut metagenome | biome: gut microbiome; material: fecal sample | place: Denmark | collected 2008
TTTCGCGGTACGTTTCATTTCATTGTCGCCTTCAAAATAGGCGACGTTGGGTCGCCAGGTGCGAGCTTCTTCATCTGGCATGGTAACGAAGCTGGCGATGATGACAATATCGCCGACACTGGCGCAGTGGGCCGCCGCACCGTTAACAGAAATAATTCTCGAACCGCGTTCTGCCGCGATGGCATAAGTGGAGAAACGCTTGCCGTTGGTGACATTCCAGATATCGATGGCTTCGTTTTCGAGAATACCGGCTGCGTCAAGAAAATCCTGGTCAATGGCGCAAGAACCTTCATAGTGCAGGTCCGCATGAGTCACTTTCACGCGGTGGAGTTTGCCCTGCAGCATCGTGCGAATCATAACTTCTACCTTTCTACCCTGTCGTTAACGAAGCAGGCGATGCCTGCTTTGAGGAAATTCTCACGCAGTATTGCCCGATTTTTGTTTAGTGTCTACTCATCTGACGGCATTTGCGTCAGCAGTTTGCGTACCGCGCCGAAGCGTGCCATGTATCGCCTGTAACGAATTGATATTTCTCTGAACGCTGCTCGGTAAACAATAAAGAGGTGGCTGACGATAGCGCGCCTTGACTGGATACTGCCTTCACGCAAAGCCACACGGAAGACAGGGAAGATGGATGCACCGAGTACCACACCGCATGACGCGGTATTTAAACAATTTTTAATGCATGCGGAGACGGCTCGCGACTTTCTGGAGATACATTTGCCAGTGGAATTACGCGAACTTTGTGACCTCAACACGCTTCATTTAGAGTCGGGGAGTTTCATTGAAGAGAGCCTGAAAGGACACAGCACGGACGTGCTCTATTCCGTGCAAATGCAGGGCAATCCCGGTTATCTGCATGTTGTGATTGAACACCAAAGCAAGCCGGATAAGAAAATGGCCTTTCGCATGATGCGTTATTCTATAGCCGCCATGCACCGGCATCTGGAGGCTGACCACGATAAGCTGCCGCTGGTGGTGCCGATACTGTTTTATCAGGGCGAGGCCACACCTTATCCGCTATCAATGTGCTGGTTTGATATGTTTTACTCGCCGGAGCTGGCGCGACGCGTCTATAACAGTCCTTTCCCGCTGGTGGATATCACCATCACACCGGATGACGAAATCATGCAACATCGGCGGATTGCGATTCTCGAACTACTGCAAAAACATATTCGCCAGCGCGACTTAATGTTATTGCTTGAGCAACTGGTCACGCTGATCGACGAAGGGTACACTAGCGGAAGTCAGTTAGTTGCCATGCAAAACTATATGCTGCAACGCGGTCATACTGAACAAGCGGATTTGTTTTACGGTGTGCTGAGAGACAGGGAAACGGGAGGGAAGTCTATGATGACGCTGGCGCAGTGGTTTGAAGAGAAAGGGATTGAGAAGGGGATTCAGCAGGGAAGACAGGAAGTAAGTCAGGAATTCGCCCTGCGTCTTCTAAGTAAAGGAATGTCTCGGGAAGACGTTGCAGAGATGGCAAATTTACCTCTTGCTGAGATTGATAAGGTAATTAACCTTATTTAAGTTACCTGTGTTATGACAGATGACGTGGGGTAAATTAATAACTGGCGCCATCAGCCGTAGCGCCAGTTAAGTATTACGCCAGCTCGACCATTTTGTTGTCGATCAGGCGAGCATCGCCAAGCCAGGCGGCAACCAGAATCACTGCCCGTTTGCTGTTTTCAGAGACTTCCAGCAACGTGTCGGCATCACGAATCTGAATATCATCGGCGCGGAAGCCTTTTTCATTCAGTTCTTGCCCGGCAATAGCAATAATTTCATCGAGATCCCGTTCGCCAGCCTGCAATTTGTCGGCAATCGAACTTAAAACTTTGTACAGACCGGGCGCAATTTTGCGTTGTTCTGCCGTCAGATAACCGTTACGGGAACTCAGCGCCAGACCATCTTTGGCGCGCATAATTGGCACACCGACAATCTCAATATCAAAGCTCATATCAGCAACCATTTTGCGGATCAGCGCCAGTTGCTGAAAATCTTTTTCACCGAAGCAGGCGATGTCCGGCTGGACCAGGTTGAACAGCTTGCTGACAATAGTCGAAACGCCGCGAAAATGTCCCGGACGGCTGGCACCTTCCAGCATGGTCGAAAGACCAGGAACATCAACATAGGTGTGGGTTTCTGTACCGTTCGGGTAGATCTCTTTTACCGAGGGTGCGAAAACCAAATCGACTTTACGTTTGTTTAACTTTTCGCAGTCTTCCTGCAAGGTCCGTGGATAACGAGCCAGATCTTCCGGGCGGTCGAACTGCATCGGGTTAACGAAAATACTGACGACGACCACATCGGCGCGGGCTTTGGCTTCGTCGACCAGCTTCATATGGCCATCGTGCAGGTTACCCATGGTAGGCACCAGCGCCACGCGCTTGCCTTCCATACGCAGGCGGCGAATTTGCTGACGCAGCAGCGGCAGGGTTTCGATAATTAACACAACGTGACTCCTTAATGGAAACTGTGTTCTTCGCCCGGATAAACGCCGGACTCCACTTCAGCCATATACTGCCGCACAGCCGCGCGGATGTCGCCCGTTTCGGCGAGGAAATTTTTAGCGAATTTAGGAATGTGGCCGCCGGTAATACCAAAGGCGTCGTGCATCACGAGGATCTGCCCGTCAGTGACGTTGCCTGCGCCAATGCCAATAACCGGGATCGCCAGTGCTTCGGTAATACGTTTTGCCAGTTCAACCGGCACGCATTCCAGCACCAGCAACTGTGCCCCAGCGGCTTCTAAGGCTAATGCATCGCTGAGCAGTTGATCACCCGCTTCATCGCCGCGCCCCTGTACTTTGTAGCCACCGAAAATATTCACTGACTGTGGGGTTAAACCTAAGTGACCACATACAGGAACGGCACGTTCGGTCAGCATTTGTACGGTTTCTACCAGCCACTCACCGCCTTCAATTTTGACCATGTTGGCACCGGCACGCATAACCGTTGCGGCGTTTTCAAAGGCTTGTTCCGGTGTGGCATACGCCATAAACGGCAGGTCAGCCAACAGCAGGCAGTTTGGTGCGCCGCGACGTACGGCGGCAGTGTGGTAGGCGATATCGGCAACGGTAACTGGCAGGGTGGAGTCGTGTCCCTGAACCGTCATGCCCAGCGAATCGCCTACCAGCATGACGTTAAGTCCTTCATCAGCAAAGAGTTTGGCGAAGCTATAGTCATAAGCGGTGATGGTCGCGAAACGTTTTTTTTCCTGTTTGTACTTCTGCAGTAAGGAGATGGTGGTTGGTTTCATAACGTATCCTGATAAATGATGTTGTGCTGTCTGGCATTTTATCAGTCACATTGGTGGGGGCAATGATTTCTCTGTTGTGACACCGCCATTACCAGACGGTGCCACAATGTTATCAGGGATAGGTTACCTGGAAAGTACTGGTGGCTTTAAATTCGCCGGGTTCGATAGCAATATTCCCGTCTTGCTTTAATGTTGCCTGGAAGTGAAGAGGTTGTGATGTCCCGTTGCCTTGATCCGGGAAAATCCCTCCGGTAGTGTCATTTTCTGTTTCATAATCTTTATAAATAGACGTTGAATCATTTGGTTTTAGTACCATTTGTGCACTTTTAGTGTTTTTTAAACCTTCAATCAGTACACCAACGCCTTTTGCTGCATTATTTCCTGTGAGTGTGTTAGCCAGAAGTTCTTTGCTTACACTACCCACCTTGTTTGACATGAGTTTTGTTTCTATATTGCGAACACGAATACAGTTCTGTAGCGTGATATCAAAAGGAACCGCTGTTGCGCCATTTTTTATTTGCCCAGGGCTATAATCACCCATTTTAACCGTTGAACCACTTACCGTTGGGCCACTAAGCGCCGCAGTAAAACAGGTAGGGTTTGTTAATACGATATCGGTCAGGTCAAAGTCAACCCTAAGAAAATAGCTGTGTTCGTTGATACCAATGCCAACACCATATCCTTTGAATGAGTAGAGATAATTATCTGTTCTGGATAATGTTACCCGTTGGTTCGTTGTCGGGTTAAAGTCGGTATCGGTATAAAATTCAATCGTGAGCGTTTGCATAACGCCACCAACGGCCCAATATTTTTGGGTGGTGTTCGCGTTGTTGCAAGACCAATATAGTGTTTGCTCGCTTTCGCCACGCCAGTTAAAATATTGTTCTGTAGAATCGCCAATATACATGCCTGATGGGTTGATATCAGTGGATGTATATGCTGACCAAATGTTTGATATTGCTAATGTGTAATACAGGCCTGGGACAGATGTCTTAAAGAGTTTATGCCCACCATAACTTTTGCCGGAATCAACCATTTTATTTTCAATACGCATTGCCGTGCCGCTTGCGTTACCACTTCTGTTACAGTAAAGAAAGCCGCCACCTGAAGCGGAATCTAACTGCGCCCATTTTAATGACACCCCGGTTGGGCTAAGTTGGGTTGGTTTATAAAAAACTAAATTATTGGTGTCTGAACCATACCGGAATTTGACGGTGACATCTCCATTGGGGCCTGTTTCTCGCCATTTTTGGTCTGATGGGCCAACACCGTAATTATTGCCAACAACATAGCTGACGTTATTAGCTGTTGCGGTATAACAACAAGAGCACAGTGCTAAAAAAAGAAAGTATCTGAAGAATATCTTCATTTTTACTCCATTTTTATGCTGCAAAATAATGCTTGCAGCACTTTGTCTGTTATTCGTAGTAAATATCCACTAACACATGGCTTATAAGTGGGCCAGAGGTAACATTCAGCGCTGGATCGATTTTTTGCATTCGGGTGCTAAATTTCCAGGATGAATTGTTTAGTGCTGATGACATAACCGGATAAACGGAACGTGAGTTACCAGTGGCACCGAGAACGTTGAAGGTATTTGCCGGGTCCTAAATGGAGAATATAACTACCCCAACATTTTTAGCCCCAGCGTTGTCTTCATTGGCAAATATTTGCCTGGAACCTGTCGCCATTACGCCACTGAGTGCGCGAAAATCAATATGTAACTGATTTAACACATCGCCAGTTCCCTGTAATGCACAGTCGGATACAGTGACAGTGAACTCTTTTCCACCAGGTTGATAACTTTCAGGAGTAACATTACCTGAAAAATATCCCACCCCAACGACGCCAAGATCAATATTACCCTGGTTACTGATTCCGCTTTTGCAAGTGCTGTTTTTTACATTGGCAACAAGATCAATATCCTGTCCAGCGATCGCTGGACAGGTAATGGGAAACAGTAATGACAGAAACAGAATTATTCTCTTCATCAGCTTACGTTGAGTGGGATGCATATATAGTTCCTGGATCTGTCAGTCTGTTAGTTATAGGTTACTGTAAATGTGGCAGGTGCAGAAAATTTACCCGCCGTAACATTGTTTACGGTTTTATTTTTTTCTACGACCAGGCGAGCACTCATTGGGTAATAAACGACCGCGTTGGCAGCAGTGGAGATAGTGACCTCTTGAGATGCTGGGGTCACACAACTAAATTGTGTTGCGCTCCCTGTTGCCGGAGTTACAGTGCTCCAGACTTCAACGGCGACGGCACTTGCTTTATCTGCGGCTGTAGAACCATTTGCGAACCCTGCACCGTCATTAGCAGTCCCCTCGCATGTGGCTCGCTTGGTTAATTTTATTTGCGCTTTTTTATTGGGGATACCCGCACAGTCTTTGAATTTGAGTTTGAATGTTTTTACTTTGGTCTTGGCATTGATTTCAGAAATATATACATCACCAAAATCAACAACAGAAATGTCCTGATCAGAGTCATTTACTAATGTAGCGGTACAAGTACCCATTTCTACAGTAGTAATAACGGTCAGTCCAATACTGTCTGTTGCCGCATAAGAGAGTACGCTGAACAATGAGGCAGCCAAAACGACACTGCTGGATAATCCATAACGTAAATTTTTAAATGTCATCATAATTATCCTTCTTATTGATAGATGAAATTAAACGTCGCCAGTGCACGAAAATTCCCCGGTACGCCTTGCCCTGCATCTGTTTCACGTAGCGCAACGGTCATTTCAAGACCCTTATCGGGCTGCATCTCGTCTGTGCTCCAGCGTATCTTTTCCGCACTGTTAGGTTTAAGGAAAGTGGCATCATCAGTAGTCTGTTTTTTGAAACCCATACCGATATTACTTGTCGTCGAAGATGAATCACCAGACTGCGGTATAATAAGCTTAGGTGAGCTTGATGATGCATTTCCGGTCAGAGTGGTATCAATCCAACTGATGCCACTGCTGCACCCACTGGCAACCAGTTTAAAATCAGCCTGAGATTCTGTCGTTTTATTCGCGATCTTATCCAGACCCATCTTAGGGATTCTCAATGTGTAGTTATTATTGCCATCATTCGTGACGTTATTACCAGTAAGTGTGATGTTACAGGTTGTCGCTTTGACAGTGGCTGTAAACTCTACATTAATATCCGTTGCAAATACTGAGGGTGATAATAATATTCCCATCAGTATCACTATTTTATGTGGCGTTGTTTTTATCATTTGACGTCCCTTGTAGTTACTGAATCTGACACCGAATTCCATTCAGAATAATAGATTGTGCTATTTTTTCTGCTTCTGAGCTTTGTTGATAATGCGCAAGACAACTTACTGGTTTACTTTCTTCGAGCCATTTAATGCTGATATTTCCCTGCTGCTCAATACCACGAACAAATGCTTGTCCACCCTGTCCAACATTACCAATGACATTGCCTTGCTCATCATAAATATCTGCAGCAAATGGAATATTTTTACCATCACTTCGTGTGATGTTCATAATGGCTGATTGCCCTTGCACGGTTTCAAAATCAGCAAAGACGACTGAACCCTGACGCGGTACAGCTACTGCACTGGTACTTTTTAATTCAACATCGTTCTCAAGATCGTTGATATCCAGCGCGATACGGTTTTCATGATAAGGAGAAAGAGCGCTGGTGACACCATAACCCCATCGATCGATAGTACTGTTGCCATAATTTATTCGCGCTCCTTGAGCACCTGGAGCCTGAACTACCGCCAGTGTATCGGAGTCGCTAAAACTATCATTACTGAAAGTCAGTCCACCGCTATGCAATACAAAACCACCGTCGGTGCTGAGAGAAACTTGACGGCTGTTATCGCTATTTGCAGAAATTGAACCTGCCAGCGTTCCCCATGGTGACTCATAGCTGGCATAACCCCCAACATAACTCAAATCTTTGCTGGCTTTATTCATCGTATAGCCAGTATTCACGCTATAACTGACGCGAGCGTTATCGCTATAGCCACTGCTACTGACGTTGAGTTGGTTATTACCCTTAAAGTCACTGCTTATTTGAGTATCAATACTCTGGAAACCTGAATTCCGTTGTTCAGTGCCAAGTAATTTTTCAATTGGAATGGTGAAACTGAGATAAACGCTATCGTCAGTGTCGCCGTCTTCATTCCATGTACGCTGGGCACTGACACTGTAGCTGCCCCAGGATGCACTGTTACTGTAGCCAATAGAGTAATTGCTACGATTTTGTCCGGAAGCCCAGTAATCGGACCAACTTCCGGAAAGATAAAATGAACCGTAATCTTTTTTCTCAAATTTTAACGGTTGGTTAATACTGACCGTAACCTGATTTTTCATGCGTGAGTAATTACGCATGGATTTCGGTTCAAGATCTTGTTCGGGATGTTTCACTTCATCAATTAGAGTTAGTGCATCATTAAGACCAAGGTAATTCTGTGTCGAATAGCGATAGGCCGCGATATTCAGTGAAGTACTTGTTTCTTCGAATAACTTGTTCCAGGAAACACGATAACTTTGCCCCTGGTATGTTTTATCATCCGGGATACGAACATTGGAATGAGTCACATCGAAAGAAAATGCACCAACTGAAGTATTCAGACCAAGACCTAACAAACCAGCGGTATAGTTATTATCGGTTATCTGAATACCGGTATAACCCGTCAGATAGTTATTCAGGCCGTAGTAGTAGCTGGCCTGAAATAAATTAGGCTCATCCTGAATATCATCTTTTAAGACCTGACCGCCGCTAATATCCCAACGTCCAACGCCAGGGCGTAACATTTGAACAACGGATGAGAAAGGTTGCGAGAATGTCCGCTTTGAGCCATCGGATTCTTCGATGGTAACAATAAGATCGCTGCCGTACCCTGACGGACTCAGATCATCAATGACGAAAGCGCCTGGCGGCACCGTCGTTTCATAAATCTTATAGCCACCTTGCGTAATAGTGACTTTGGCGTTGGTATTGGCAACGCCATGAATGATAGGCGCAAAGCTGGCTAAAGTCGGAGGCAACATGCGGCTGTCACTGTATAAACGAATGCCTCGGATACTGACGGAATCAAAGGTTTCGCCCGTCGTATAAGACTCACCAAGAATGAGTTGAGAACGCAGCGAGGCGATATCACGCTGAACATACCGATTCTTAAAATCATAATTACTGCCAGAATCGGTCATCCAGTTGTAGTTGCCCGAGGCACGCAGTCGCCATGCACCTAAATTCATCCCACCGTTAAATGCAGCATAAATGCTTTCATTTTTTCGACCAGGGGTTTCACTATGATATCCGTTGAGGTTGTATGACAACATGGCCGCATTAATGCCGTTTTCCCATAACGATGGATCAACATAGTTTTGGTAATTTTTCATTACCCAAGCTTGAGGAACGTCTATATCCAGACGTTGATCGTTAACGTCATAACGAACAGAAGCCTGAGGGATAATTTCCGTCAAATTGAGGCAATTGCCGAGCGTTTCATCCCTGGCAAGCAGAACGGCTTTTTCGTTATTTATATCGGGAGAATTAATATGAAACTGCAATAAATTCTTTAATGTGATACAAGCCTGGGCGTTCTTTTTTCCTTCAATTGCGACAAATGTAATACTTTGGTTAATGATTGGTTGGTCGTTTACATAAACACTGACGTCGTAAACACCCGGTATAGCGGGGTTACCTTCACTGTACCGGCTGAGATCAATATTAGATGCATTCTGCCCCATCAGGAAGGTATGGTCATATTCAACGAGTTCAGCACTGAAAGCACTGTTGCAATACAGCAGCGCGCAAAACGTGGCGATACGGGTCAGATGATGATAATTTTTAGTATATTTTATAGTCACGCTATGCTTCCTGCGGAATTATATCCTTGCCTGATTACAGCCTGGCATTACCTTCAATTGCGCCACCAAAGTCATTAATGGCGTAAAAATGCACTTTTGCAGAATTCGCTTTGCCATTAAGACCAGTGACTTTCATGACTTCATCACTGAATGGTGCAATCATTTTCACATCAATCGGATAGCGTTTACCGCTGGCTTCCAAATCACCACTGCTAAAAGAGACGTAGTAAGGGGTTGGGTTAGCCACTCGTAATGACGCCTTACCTTCTGAACCTGACCAGGACCACTTCAGGGCTAACGGGGCTTCAGAGGGATTTCCCTTCAATCCATCCGGGCGATAGAAAAGTTTTATACGTGTACGAAATGCCAGTTGCAGCAGGCTTTGATTCGCGACCTTTTCTGCATCTGGTTTTGGTGGAACTTCCAGTACGTTAAACCAGAACACACTCTCTCTGTCTTTAGGCAGTGATGTGCTGGCGGTGTACATTAATTTGATTGTTTGCCCACGTTTGGCATCAATACGCGATACTGGCGGCGTGGCAGTAAAAGGGACTGTAATACTGCCCGGCTCAGCGTTGTCATCGCCAGTATCTAACCAACTCTGGACAAGCAACGGGTTATTCCCTTTATTTTCCAGACGTACGTTGACACTTTTTTGATCGCTTTTATATATTACGCGAGTACCCGAAATGACAATGTCCGCAATAGACGATGAACTAAAAGCCATACAGGTTACGAAGCATAAAGCTGTTGTATGTTTGGTGTTAAAAAACATAAACCATCCCTGACAGAGTTAATTAAAACAGGGAATAATATAAAAATAGAAATTATTAATACTATTCCCTGTATATTCATTCAATCAATTTAATTGGTGAATACTTACTGATAAGTAATGGTGTATGCAGTGTTAGTTTTTACATAACCAGCAGTTGCTGTTTGGTCTGCGACGGCACGAACGTAAGACGCTTTAAAATCATAAACAGCAGATTTTGTCGTTGCATCCAGGGCTTTAGTATACACATCGCCAGGGTTGTTAATTTGAACCTGTTTGATAGTGGAACCATCAATATTGTGTAGAGCGATATTAACGCCGTCAGATGGGTTGTTAATAGACATGTCGTTGTTCAAAGTCCCTTTGCTGTTACCAAAGAAAACAGAACCGAAGGTCATTTTAGCCGTGCTACCTGGATTCGGATTTGCTTTGCTGCAGTCAACGGTGATGCTGAAAGGTTTGGCTTTAGCGCCAACGGTGTCATTCAGCACGCCAGCATCGATTTCACCAACAGTTGCAGTTTGCAGCAGGATCAGACCATCTTTATTACCGCC
>UMJI01038923.1_pt1 | contig 10428 bp, 7 predicted proteins | sample 1965991 | NCBI WGS metagenome assembly UMJI01 (sample SAMEA4836140, study PRJEB28245) | human gut metagenome | biome: gut microbiome; material: fecal sample | place: Denmark | collected 2008
GAACATCATCGGTCTGCCCAAGACCATCGACAACGACATCTACGGCACCGACGTGACGTTCGGCTTCCACACTGCTGTGGACATCGCCACCGAGGTCATTGACCGCATCCACACCACCGCGGGCAGCCACAGCCGCGTCATGTGCATTGAGATCATGGGCAACAAAGCCGGCTGGCTGACGCTGTACTCCGGCATTGCGGGCGGCGCGGACATCATCCTGCTGCCGGAGCTGCCCTACGACATCAAGAAGGTCGCCGCTGCTGTCGAGAACCGCGCCAAGGCGGGCAAGAACTTTTCGATTTTGGCCGTGGCCGAGGGTGCCTTCTCCACCGAGGAGGCCAAGATGAAGCGCAAGGAGTGGACCGCCAAGCGCGCCGAGGCCGGTTACACCACCGCCACAGCCCGCATTGCGAAGCAGATCGAGGAGATGACCGGTGCCGAGACCCGCATCTGCGTGCCCGGCCACATGCAGCGCGGCGGCAGCCCCAGCGCCTATGACCGCGTGCTGGCCACCCAGTTTGGCACCTATGCCGCACGCCTGGTGGCGGACGACCATTTTGGCGTGACCGTTGCCATGGTGAACAACCACGTTACCGCCAACCCGCTGGTAGACATCGCCGGCAAGACCCGCGGCGTGCCCGATGACTGCGATATGCTCAACGTTGCCCGCTCCATGGGCATCAGCCTGGGCTGAGTTTTGTTACGGGGGTTGTTGTTCCTTCACGGGGGTTGTTTTGTTCCTTCTTTGAAAAGAAGGAACCGAAGAAACTTTAATATAGTATAATTTGAAACACGATAAAAGCCCGATGCAGAAATTATTTGCTGTATCGGGCTTTTTTGTTTTTTATTTTATTTCAATTTCCAGCACAGCAGATTATTTTCTATCTTTTGCCTGTTCTTTTTTGTATTGCAAAAATTCGATGTATTCCTGCACTTTGGCAATGTCATCTTCCTGAAAGTTTTTTGGCAGAATAATTTCTGTCACTGTTCTGCGGTAAGATACCGGCTCCCGAATCAAACCTAGGAGATAGTCAACAGAAACATCAAAAATTTCTGCGATTTTCACTTTCGTTTCATCATCCGGTGCACTGCGCCCACACTCATATGAAGATACCGTAAGAGGTGACAGTTCCAGCTTTGCTGCTAATTCTGCCTGGGTCATCCCCTTATCTTTTCTCAGCTCCTGTAAAAGCTCCCCAAGCACACCTATACCCCATTTCTCTCTTCTATTAGAATGAGTATAGTTGTTTACCATAGTTCTCAATATTATTCTATTGTGATTCTTATATTTTTGCTTGACTTTGTATCGCGTTTTGTATATATTTTTATTATAGCTATTGATTATCACAATAGTTAATAAAGAAGGAGGATGTCACATGTCGAAAGAAACCCCTGAAACAAAACTGTGCAAATATTGCAAGTCAGAAATTCCTTATGATGCAAAAGTCTGTCCCCATTGCCGTAAAAAGCAAACACCAAATGGCTGCCTTATCGCCATTATCGTTATTGTTGTACTGTTTATTTTGATTGGTGTCGCGGGTGGTTCTTCCAGTTCCTCCAACCAAGATGCGAGCAGCTCCGCTCCCGCCAGTTCCGATGCCTCTTCCGGTTCTTCCACCCCCAGCACACCTACTGTCACCCATGCTCCTTCCGTTTACAGTATCGGCGATACTGCTGAAAGTAACGGTGTCAAAGTTACGCTTGTAAATGCAGAAACAGGTCATGGTTCCCAATACCTTACTCCCAGCGCAGGCAACATCTTTGTTACTCTTGAATTCGAGATTGAAAACGATTCCAGTTCCGACATCAATGTTAGTAGTATTGCCAGCTTCGAAGCCTACTGTGATGACTACTCTGTTACTGAAAGCATTACAGCTGTCGCTCTGTCAGACAAGAGTACCCTTGATGGCAACGTTGCCGCTGGTAAAAAGATGAATGGTGTTATTTCTTACGAAGTTCCCGAAGATTGGCAGAATCTTGAAGTCACATTCTCTCCCAGCTTCTGGAGCAACCATTCTGTTACCTTTGAAGTCAAAAGCAACTGATTCGGTTCATTTGAACGCTTCTCCGTTCTAATATGGCCAAAGCCCAATGCCATGTTTGACGCGGCATCGGGCTTTTTGTATACCTTGCTATATTCCGGCAGCACAAATTATACAGGTTTCTTATTGACTTATGACCGATGGTATGCTAGCATTTATACAGTAATAATTGTTTTTATTTATTATATTCGTTTTTGTACGCACATTACATTTCCTGGTTCACGGGGGAAAGGTGGTCATTTGCCATGGAAAAATCTCACAAAATTTATAATCTGATCTTTGACTTCCTGCTGGCGGCGGTGGTATGTTTTTACAATGACCTGCGCTTTATGCGGGTCTGGTTCCTTGGCGGGCAGCTGTACCACAGTGTCGGTTTTACGAACTACCGCTTCGGCCTAACGGGCAAGGAGGTCTGCTGGGATTTTTCGCCGCTGAACATTCTGCATTGCCTGCAGGGGTATGACCCGCACGCTTACCTCAAGTTCCTCTGCTTTTTCTGCATCGGTATTTTGATGTTTTTCCGGTTTGTGTTCCGGGCACCAAAGCTTCTTCCGCGGTTGTTTGCGCGGCTGTTCTGTTTCAGCGCCGGGTATATTGCAGTCGTTGAGCTGTACAATCTGCTTTTCACCGCCGCCGGAGCTGTTTTTCTGGATATCAGCAACTGGTTCCTCTACCTCACCGGCGCATGGTCTGCTATTGCCATCCTGACCCTGCTGCTGGTTGCCAGCAAAAAGTTCCGTCCTGCTCCCCTGCCTTCTACTCCATCCCTTTAATCGAATAAAACCAAAAGCCGCGGCCCTGCATCAAACGCAAAGCCGTGGCTTTTTCCTACAATTTCTAATTACTCATTCCTAATTGCTAATTCTGCAATTCCGTTCGCTTTCGCCCAGTAAGCGCCTGCCCATCAAATCAGTAGTACTTAAAATACCCCACATGCTGCGGCTGGTTATCTTCTACCAGGATGGTAAAGCCGCCGGGGTTTACTTCGGTCTGCTTGCCAAAGGCGGTGCGGACAATCAGGTGCGGGCCGTTGTTCAGGATAATCTCCGCGGACTGCTCCTTACCCACGCGGCGGTAGTGCAGCACATCGGCGCTGGCTTCCACCAGCTCCATGCTGCCGCCGTCAAAAGCATCGCAGCTGCGGCGCAGGCGGGCCAGGTTGGTCAGCGGCACGCGCAGGCGGCGCTCGGTGGAGTTCCAGTCAAAATACGCGCGGTTGAACGGGTCGCGGTAGCCCTGCATCCCGATCTCATCGCCATAATACACGCAGGGCACGCCGGGCAGGGTGTACAGCATGGCGTAAGCCAGCAGCACGCGGCGCAGGGCATCATCAATGCGGTCGCCGGGGATCATCCGCTTGCTCTGCCAGTAACGGTCGCGGCCATTGGCGGGTTCGCCTGCAATGGCGGTAATACCGCGCTCGGTATCGTGGGTGGAAAGGAAGTTCATTGCGCAGTCCAGCGCCGGTTTGGGATAGTTTTCGCAGATGGACATGATCTGCTCCCCCACCGCGCTGGCATCCTCGCCGCGGGCAAAAGCCACAGCTGCATTGCGGAACGGGTAGTTCATGGTGGCATCCAGCCCATGGCCGCGCAGGTAGGTGCGGCGGTGGTCGAACGCTTCCTTGGTGGTGGCGTCCTCCCACACTTCGCCGATGAGCAGCTTATCCTCGCCGTGGGCTTTGACGGCGGCACGGATCTTTTCGATAAAATCATCAGGCAGTTCATCCGCCACATCCAGCCGGAAGCCGGAAGCCCCCAGCCCCAGCCATGTATCAATCACGCCACCCTTGCCGCAGACAAAGTTGCCGTAAGAGGGGTCCTCCTCCTCCACTTCGGGCAGGGTCTCAAAGCCCCACCAGCTGCGGTAGCCGCCGACATAACCGGAATCGAAGTCATACCAGCTGCGGTAGGGCGAATTGCGGTCACGGTAAGCGCCGCCGGGGCCATAGCGGCCTTCGCGGTTAAAATAGAGCGAATCCGAACCGGTGTGGCTGAACACGCCATCCAGAATAATGCGGATGCCGTGTTTTTTGGCTTCTGCACACAGGGCGGCAAAATCCTCGTTGGTGCCCAGCAGTGGATCGGCTTTCAGGTAGTTGGCCGTATTGTAGCGGTGGTTGGCGTGGGCCTCAAAAATGGGGTTCAGGTAAATGCAGGTAACGCCCAGCTCTTCCAGGTAAGGCAGCTTTTGCTGGATGCCCGCAAAATCGCCGCCGTAATAGTCCATGTTCAGGTAGCCATCGCTCTGCTCATTGGGCCAAAAATACGGCTCGCCGGTTTTATCCGGACGGTAAATGCGGTCCGCAAAGGGCAGCGGCTTGTTGGGTACGCCCTCATAAAAGCGGTCCGGGAAGATCTGGTACATCGTACCGTCTTTGATCCAGTCCGGGGTCTTGAAGTCCGGCTCGTACACCGTCAGCTGCCAATCCAGGCCATTCACCCAGGTCAGCTCACCTTCCCCGTTGGCGGTGCGATAAATCTTGCGGAAATCCGTGTACAGGTCAAAGTGGTAAAAATACAATCCCGATGTTGTGGGGGCCAGCTGGAACACAAAATGGTTTACGCCGGGGGTTTGGCCGTCAAAATCCATGCGGTAATGCACGGGGTCTTCGCGGTCTTTGGTCAGCACCAGGTGTGGGTCCACATAGCCCAGTCTTTCCGGCACAGTCAGCCGCCAGGTAACGGTCTGCCCCGCCGGAACTGCGCCAAACGGTGTTTTATACTCCGCACAGCGGGAGTTAAAAAAAGTATGCGTTGGTTGTTCAGGCAAACAAATCAATCCTTACATTGAACAAGTGTACAAAAACAGCCGTGACCCACTGGCGCCGGCAAATTCAAGTCGGCTGCCGGGATCGCGGCTGTTCGTTTATTTTATTGTACGGGCAGCGCGTGTACGTTCACAGCTGCACACGCGCCCGCACTGCGGTTAAAGCTCTGTTTTGGGCAGATTATTTAACCGGGGTAGCGCCCCAGATATCGCGGGCGTAATCCATGATGGAACGGTCGGCGGAGAAGATGCCGGCGTTGGAGATGTTCATCAGGCTCATACGGTTCCAGGTCTGCTTCTGCTTGTACAGTTCCTGCACGGTGTGCTGGGCACGGCGGTAATCCTTGAAATCAGCCAGGACCATGTACGGGTCAGAGTTGCGCAGGTTGTTGGTAATCTCGCTGAAGTTCTCACCGTTCCAGCCCTTTTCCAGCATATCCAAAACTGCCATGGCAACATTATCATCAGAGATGAATGCCTGCGGATGGTAGCCCATGCCTTTCAGTGCGTTGACTTCGGGGGTCAGCATACCAAAGATGATCTCGTTGTCCTTACCGGCGGCATCGGCGATTTCCACGTTCGCGCCGTCCAGGGTGCCCAAGGTGATTGCGCCGTTCAGCATGAACTTCATGTTGCCGGTGCCGGAAGCCTCGGTGCCGGCCAGAGAGATCTGCTCGGACACTTCGGAAGCGGGCATCAGGCGTTCAGACAGGGAGACACAGTAGTCTTCCAGGTAGACAATGCGCAGCTTATCTTTAACAGCGGGATCGTTGTCAATCAGCTTGCCCAGCTTGCAGATCATGCGGATCATCTGCTTGGCCATGTAGTAGCCGGGGGCAGCCTTGGCGCCGAAGATATAGGTCTTGGGCACAAAGTCAGCGTTCGGGTTTGCCTTCAGGTACAGGTACTCAGCGGCAATGTTCATGGCGTTCAGGTGCTGGCGCTTGTACTCGTGCATGCGCTTGACCTGGCAGTCAAAGATAGAATCCGGGTCAATGACCTGGCCGGTGACCTTTTCCAGATAGTTGGCAAAGTTCACCTTGTTGGCGCGCTTGACGGCGGCCAGCTTATCCAGCATGGCGGAATCGTCAGCAAACTTCTCGAACTTCTTCAGCTCGGAAGCATCCTGCTTGAAGCCGGGGCCGATGGAATCTTCCAGCAGCTTGGTCAGGCCGGGGTTGGCAGCCAGCAGCCAGCGGCGGTAAGCAATACCGTTGGTAACGTTCTTGAATGCTTTCGGCTTGTACAGGAAGTAATCATGGAACACGCTGTCCTTGATGATCTCGCTGTGCAGCTTGGAAACGCCGTTGATGGAATGGCAGGTGTAGGCGCAGATGTTGGCCATGCGGACCTGGTTGTCGCCAATGATTGCCATGTAGTTGATCTTGCCCTGGTCGCCGGGGAAGGCTTTCTCCAGGTCAGCACGGCAGCGGCGGTCCATTTCCTGCACGATCTGCCAGATACGCGGCAGGGTGGAGCGGAAGATATCCACGTTCCACTTTTCCAGAGCCTCGCTCATGACAGTGTGGTTGGTGTAAGCAAAGACCTTGCGGCAGATGTCGAAAGCTGCATCCCATTCATAGCTGCACTCATCCAGCAAAATGCGCATCATTTCGGGGATGGCAATGGTCGGGTGGGTATCGTTCAGCTGGATGGCGATCTTATCCGGCAGGTTCTCCAGGGTGCCGTACTGGTTCAGGTGGTTGCCCAGGATATCGGCAACGGAAGCAGCGCTGAAGAAGTACTGCTGGCGCAGGCGAAGGATCTTGCCCTCGGTGTGGTTATCGTTGGGGTACAGGATCTTGGAGATCAGCTCTGCGGAAGCAGACTGGCTGATAGCGGTGTTATAGTTGCCGGCGTTGAAGCTGCTCATATCAAAGCTGGGTGCCTTGGCCTGCCACAGGCGCAGCTTGGAAACGCCCTGCGTGCCGTAACCGGCAACGTACATATCGTTGGGAACAGCAATGACAGAGTTGTAGTTTTCGTACTTGACATGGTGGAAACCGCCTTCCCAGGTCTCGATAGCCTGGCCGTCAAAGCGGATCTCCTGTGCCTGGTCGGGGTGGGATTTGATCCACACCTGGCCGCCGGGCAGCCAGTTGTCAGCGGTTTCCTGCTGCCAGCCGTCCACGATCTTCTGCTTGAAGATGCCGTACTCATACAAAATAGAGTAGCCGGTGCCGGGGATGCAGTCGGTAGCCATGCCATCCAGGTAGCAGGCAGCCAGACGGCCCAGGCCGCCGTTGCCGAGGCCTGCATCAGGCTCCTGCTCATAAATGGTGTCAATCTTGATATCGGCGTCAGCCAGAACCTGCTCGGCAACTTCGTTCAGACCCAGGTTGAACAGGCTGGTGCGCAGGCTGCGGCCCATCAGGAACTCCATGCAGAGGTAATAGACCTGTTTTTTGCCTTCGCCCAGGGTCTTGGCCTGGAACTGCTTCTGGCGGTCAGACATGATCTGACGAACGATCATTGCCATGCAGCGGTAGATCTGCTCGGCGGAAGCAACGTCCAACGTGACGCCGCATTCGCTGACGACCTTGTCTTTGAGAATTTTTTCAAATTCTTTTTTAGTAAGTTTCATCAAAAGTATCCCTCTCCTTACGGCTTATCTATACCAGAATCCTCTGGGATTATACTGATTTTTCAAAATCAATAAAAATACTTACCTTAAGCATTATAGTCAAAATTGGCGATATGTGCAAGGCTTTTTTCCCACACGCGTCAATTTTTTCAATTTTACACAAAAGGGGCTTTTTCTTACGGGCATTTTATACTATAATATAAGGGTATAATTTTAAGCATTTTCCCTGCGCTGCGGGGGCTGGTGGGCGGTTTTGCCGCGCAGAAGCCCCTTTCCGTCCCGCTTTTGGCGACAAAAGTGCAGGGTGTTCCTGATAAAACCACCATCAACTGAAACAAAGGAGACCCCAACTATGGCTAACAAAGTACGTCTGACCATCTGCGGTTCAAGCTATGTGATCTCTACCAACGAAAGTGAAGATTACATGCAGAATCTGGCCGAGCGCCTGAATCTTGATATGAATGAGCTGATGAGCTCTTCCAATTCGGTTTCCATCACCACCGCTGCCATCATGACCGCGCTGAACTACCGCGATGAGCTGGAAAAGGCCAGCGGCAGCGCGGATAATATGCGCCGCCAGATCAAAGACTATCTGGAGGATGCCGCCTCCGCCAAGATGGCTGCCGAGGAGCTGCGCCGCGAAAACGCCGCCCTGCGCAAAAAGGTGGACGACCTGCCCCGCCGTTCCCTGACGAGCGAAGCCTGATGGAACAGACTGTTTTACAGCGCCCGGAGATCCTGGCCCCCGCCGGCAATGCTGATATGCTGCGGGCTGCGGTGTTTGCCGGGGCTGACGCCGTATATCTTGGGCTGGATGGCTACAATGCGCGGCGCAGCGCTGGGAACTTTGACCCTGATGCCCTGCGCGAAGCCGTCTGTTTTTGTCATGCCCGCGGGGTTGCGGTGCATGTGACCCTGAACACGCTGGTTTACGCCGCCGAGCTGGGCGGCCTGGCCGATGCCGTGCGCGCTGTTGCCGCCGCCGGGGCGGATGCCGTGATTGTGGATGACCTTGCCACCGCGCAGCTGGTGCGCAGCATTGCGCCTGGCCTGCGCCTGCACGGCTCTACCCAGATGAGCATCCACACCGCAGAGGGCGCCAAGATGCTGGCAAAGCTGGGGTATTCCCGCGCCATTCTGGCCCGTGAGCTGAGCCTGGCGGAGATCGAAGCCGTGGTAAAGGCAAGCCCGATCGAATGCGAAGTGTTTGTACACGGCGCGATGTGCATGTCCATGAGCGGCCAGTGCATGATGAGCGCGTTCCTGGGCGGGCGCAGCGGCAATCGCGGTGCCTGCGCGGGTCCCTGCCGCCTGCCGTTTGATGCTACCAACGGCCTGCGCCCCGGCCAGCCGGGCAAAGCCTGCCACCTGAGCCTGAAAGACATGGATCTTGTGCCCCACATGGCCCAGCTGAAAGCCGCCGGGGTTGCCAGCATTAAAATTGAAGGCCGCCTGCGCACGCCGGAATATGCCGCCGCTGCGGTAATGGCCTGCCGCGCAGCCCGCGCCGGGCAGCCCTATGATGAAGCGCTGCTGCGGGATATTTTCTCCCGCTCCGGCTTCAGTGATGCCTATCTGGTAGGCCGCAATGACGGCACCATGTTTGGCGTGCGCACCGAAGCCGATGCAGCCGCTACGCGCGCCGCCACGCCGAAAGCCCGCGAGCTGTTCCGCCGCGAACTGGAGCGCATTCCGGTGCATTTCTGCATCAGCGGCGGTGTGGAGGACGGCGGCATCAAGCTGACAGCTTTCGACGACAACGGCAGCCGTGTCAATGTGTACAGCGCCGATGAACCGCAGCCCGCACAGAAAGACCCCGCCCCCGGCATTGAGCGTGCCCTGGGCAAAACCGGCGGTACGCCGTTCACCTGCGCCGGGGTTGAGTTTGCCTGCGGCGAGGGCGGCCCCGGATTTTTGCCCGGCTCCGCCTGGAATGAGATGCGCCGCGAAGCGCTGGACAAGCTGCTGCAAAAGCGCAGTGAACCTGCGCCCCTGGCCACAAAGGAAATCACCCTGCCGGAATACGCCGAGCACGAAGTAGGCATGATACCCCAGCTGGCCGCCCGTTTTGAAACCGCTGCCCAGCTGCCCGGTGCCGAATACCTGGCCAAGCTGCGCTATCTGATCCTGCCCATCCGGGAAGCGGACGCTGTGCCGCAGCCCTTGCGCTGCAAAACGCTGCTGGAGCTGCCCCGCGCTGCTTTCGGCACTGTGGAACCGGACACCATGCGCCGCCTGGCTGCGCTGGAAGGTTCCGGCTTTGCGGGTGTGGTTGCAAACAATCTGGCGCAGTTTGGGTATGCCTCTCCCCTGCCGATGTTCGGCGGGCTGGGGCTGAATGTAACCAACCCAATGTCTGCGGCAGAGTATGTGTGCCTTGGTGCCTGTGGCCTGCTGGTGCAGCCTGAAACCGCCCTGACCGCCATGCGTGCTGTGGCACCCCGGCAAAAAGACGGCACCCCGGTGCCCACCGCTGCCCTGTGCTATGGCCACCTGCCCCTGATGCTGACCCGCGCCTGCCCGCTGCGCAATGTACGCACCAGCTGCGCGGGCTGCACCCACAAGGGCAAACTGCGGGACCGCAAAGGGCGGGATTTCCCGGTGCGGTGCTCCGCCCCCGGCAGCGCCGGAATGCGCACCGTGTTTAACCCTGTACCACTTTATATGGGGGACCGCCTGACCGAAATGCCGGTGGACCTTGCCGTGGCCGCGTTCACCCTGGAACCTGCCGACCGCGTGGAAGAGGTCCTGACCCATCTTTTCCATCAGCAGCCCTTTGACGGCGAGTTTACAAGAGGGCTATATTATACGAATAATTAGGAAGGAGTAATTAGAAATTAGGAATTTAAGAGTTCTGTATTTTTAATGGATATCCCAAAAGCGCAAAAGTTCTGCGAAGGTTTGCCCCCTCATTTCATTTCTAATTGTTCATTCTTAATTTCTAATTAAATAATCGCTTTACTATGGAACAAAAAATCGTCAAATATTCTGTTCTTTCCCCGCTGGCTAAGGTGCCGGCATATGCAACGGCGG
>UMJI01044801.1_pt1 | contig 10413 bp, 8 predicted proteins | sample 1965991 | NCBI WGS metagenome assembly UMJI01 (sample SAMEA4836140, study PRJEB28245) | human gut metagenome | biome: gut microbiome; material: fecal sample | place: Denmark | collected 2008
GACTTCGACTTTTACATACGGCTCAAGCAGAACCGGATTTGCTTTTTCAGCGCCATTGCGGAAGGCCATGGAGCCGGCAACCTTGAAGGCTGCCTCAGAGGAGTCGACTTCGTGGAAGGAACCATCGAAGACCGTTGCCTTGATGTCGACCATCGGATAACCAGCGACAACGCCAGCTTCCATAGCCTGCTTGACACCATCTTCAATCGGCTTGATGAATTCTTTCGGAATAGCGCCGCCGACAACCTTGTTCTCGAACGAGAAGCCTTCGCCCGGCTCCTGCGGCTCGAGTTTGAGCCAGCAGTGACCGTACTGGCCGTGACCACCGGACTGGCGAACGAACTTACCTTCAGCCTCAACGGACTTGCGGATCGTCTCGCGGTATGCAACCTGCGGCTCGCCGACCTTGCAGTCGACCTTGAACTCGCGAAGCATGCGGTCAACGATGATCTGCAGGTGAAGCTCACCCATGCCGGAGATGATCGTCTGGCCCGTCTCCTGGTCCGTGCGGACGCGGAAGGTCGGATCTTCTTCTGCGAGCTTCTGGAGTGCTACGCCCATCTTCTCCTGGTCGTTCTTCGTCGACGGCTCAACCGCAACGGAGATAACCGGATCCGGGAATACCATCGACTCGAGGATGATTGGATGCTCTTCATCGCAGAGCGTGTCGCCCGTCGTCGTATCCTTGAGGCCGACGGCAGCAGCGATATCACCGCTGTAGACGCGGTCGATTTCTTTACGGTTGTTCGCATGCATCTGCAGGATACGGCCGATACGCTCTTTCTTGCCCTTCGTGGAGTTGTACACGTAAGAGCCGCCATCGAGGATGCCGGAGTATACGCGGAAGAATGCGAGCTTGCCGACGTACGGATCCGTCATGATCTTGAATGCGAGAGCGGCGAACGGCTCATCGTCGCTCGACGGACGATGGTCCTCTTCGCCCGTTTCCGGGTTGATGCCAGCGATCGGCGGGACATCCGTCGGAGCCGGCATGTAATCGACGATTGCATCGAGGAGCGGCTGGACACCCTTGTTGCGATAGGAAGTACCGCAGGTGACCGGGCAGAGCTTGCAGGAAACCGTACCCTTGCGGACAACAGCCTTGATCTCGTCTTCCGTGATCTCCTCGCCGCCGAGATATTTCTCCATGAAGTCATCATCGAGCTCGGAAAGAGCCTCGAGGAGGATTTCACGGTATTCTTCAGCCTGATCCTTCATGTCATCCGGGATCGCGACTTCATCTTCGACTTTGCCGAGGTCGTCTTCATAGACGATGGCTTCCATCTTGACGAGATCGATGATGCCCTTGAACGTGTCCTCAGCGCCAATCGGCAGCTGGATTGCAACTGCGTTTGCATTGAGGCGTTCCTTCATCATCTTGATGACATTGAAGAAGTCCGCGCCGGTGATGTCCATCTTGTTGACATAAGCCATACGCGGAACATTGTAATTTTCAGCCTGACGCCAAACGGTCTCAGTCTGAGGCTCAACGCCGCCGCGAGCAGTCAGGACTGCTACAGCGCCATCGAGTACGCGCAGGGAACGCTCAACCTCTACCGTGAAGTCCACGTGACCCGGCGTATCAATGATGTTGATGCGATGATTTTTCCAATGGCAGGTCGTTGCAGCGGACGTGATCGTGATACCACGCTCCTGCTCCTGAACCATCCAGTCCATCGTTGCAGCACCATCATGTACTTCACCGATCTTGTGGTTGACACCCGTGTAGAAGAGGATACGCTCCGTGGTCGTCGTCTTACCGGCATCGATGTGAGCCATGATACCGATGTTACGAGTCTTTTCAAGGGAATACTCTCTTGCCACTTTTGTTCTCCTTCTTTGAACTCTCCTCCCGTCACAGCAGGAGAAGACTGAGTCTTACCAACGATAGTGAGCGAAAGCCTTGTTGGCCTCTGCCATCTTGTGCGTGTCTTCCTTCTTCTTGATTGCTGCACCCGTGTTGTTTGCAGCATCCATGAGCTCACCGGAAAGACGCTCATCCATCGTCTTCTCACCGCGGAGACGAGCATAGTTGACGAGCCAGCGAATGCCGAGCGTCATGCGGCGGTCCGGACGAACCTCGACCGGAACCTGGTAGTTAGCACCACCGACGCGGCGTGCGCGAACCTCGAGAACCGGCATAACGTTCTTGAGAGCAGTCTCAAAAACCTCGAGAGGATCCTTGCCCGTCTTGGCACGGATCGTCTCAAACGCATCGTAAACGACGCGCTCTGCAACGCTCTTCTTACCGGAGAGCATTACCTTATTGATGAATTTCGTAACCGTCTTGCTGTGGTACACCGGATCCGGCAGTACGTCGCGCTTCGGTACGGAACCTTTTCTTGGCATTGTTTTACCTCCTTCTTCATTAGCATATTTTCCTGCTCAGGGCAGGAACCGTTTCATTACTTCTTCTTCGCTTTAGCTTTCTTCGCACCGTACTTGGAACGACCCTGGCCGCGATCCTGCACACCGGCAGTATCGAGCGAGCCGCGGATGATGTGGTAACGAACACCTGGCAGGTCCTTGACACGACCGCCGCGAATCAGAACAACGCTATGCTCCTGAAGATTATGACCAATGCCTGGGATGTATGCGGTAACCTCGATGCTGTTCGTCAAACGAACACGGGCAACCTTACGCAGAGCCGAGTTCGGCTTCTTCGGCGTAGACGTGTAAACACGCGTGCAAACACCACGTTTCTGCGGGCAATTCTTGAGTGCTGGTGCTTTGGACTTCTCCTGCATGCTCTTTCTGCTCTTACGAACTAACTGATTGATAGTAGGCATACATGCACCTCCTTCCTTCATATTGAGAATTTATTATTTATTAAAACCCCGAAGCAGAGCTCCTGAGTTTTTAACAAATAGGCTGCTTGAGGACTGCCGCCGCTGCTGCGCCGACCTCAATGCCACATGCATTGCCGAGGTCAGCCATCGTCGTCGCATGCTCGACCGGGACATCCTGTTCCCGGCAGAGGATCTGCAGCGGTTCGATGACGCGTTCATCTGCGTCATCGGCGACGAAGACGCATTCCGCATCCCCGCGCTTCACAGCTTTGGAAACCTGCTTGATACCCATTACCCGACTGGCGCTTTTCAGTGCATCCAGTGTCATTGCTTTCACTCTCCTGTATCACTAAATCGTGCGCTTAAATCAGGCACTCCTATAATATAACACCCTCCAAAACCCTTGTCAACACTTATTTTATAAAGTTTTGTGTGTCCACGCTGTCTAGCGTATCATTTTTATGGACACGCGCAAAAACAGCACTTTTATTTCTCGTACAGAGGACATTGCTGGCAAAAGTATACAAAAAATAAAAGGCCCGCAGACTGCGGACCTTTTATGTATACAGAGCGACTCGACCGCCCTGTGGCTATGCGATTCGATTACTTGTTGGCAGCGATGACCTTCATGGCAACCTCAACGACATGCTGCTTCGTGAAGCCGAACTTCTCGAAGAGCTGTGCAGCAGGCGCCGAAGCGCCGAAGCCTTCCATGCAGACCGTTGCACCGTCGAGGCCGACGTAGCGGCCCCAGCCGAAGCTCGAGAGCGCCTCGACAGCGACGCGCGCGCGGACATCCTTCGGCAGGACGCTCTCCTTGTACTCAGCGCTCTGCTGCTCAAAGAGATCCATGCACGGCATCGAGACGACGCGGACGTCGATACCGCTCTTGGCGAGCTCTTCCTGTGCCTCGATGGCCAGCGATACCTCAGAGCCCGTGCCGATGAGGATACCGGCCATGTTCGTCGGATCCTTCGCCTCGGAGACGACATAAGCACCCTTGAGGGCATCCTTGCTCGAGCCCGGGAGCTGCGGCAGGTTCTGGCGCGTGAGCACGAGAGCCGTCGGCGTCTTCGTAGACGTCACAGCGAGGTACCAGCCGGCAGCCGTCTCCGTTGCATCAGCCGGGCGGAAGACATTGATGTTCGGCAGGGCGCGCAGCATGGCCATCTGCTCGATTGGCTCATGCGTCGGGCCATCCTCGCCGACACCGATGCTGTCGTGCGTGAAGACGTACGTCACCGGCAGGCCCATCAGGGCAGCCAGGCGGACCATCGGCTTCGTGTAGTCACTGAAGACGAAGAACGTCGCGACATAGGCGCGCAGGCCGCCGTGGAGCATCAGGCCATTGGCAATCGCGGCCATGGCGAGCTCGCGGACGCCGAAATGCAGGTTGCGGCCCGCATAGTTGAACTTGCTGAAGTCCCCCTCGCCTTCCATATGCGTCTTGTTCGACGGTGCGAGGTCAGCACTGCCGCCGATGAGGTTCGGCATGATGTCCTTGAGGCGGTTGATCATCTTGCCGGAGAGATTGCGCGTTGCGACAGCCTTGTCCTCATAAGCCCAGAACTCATCGTTGTTGTAGAGCGCCTCGGCATTGACAGCCGTGTGGTACTTCTCCCAGCGAGCCTTGTCCTCCGGGAACTTCTCGCAGTACTCAGCGAACATCTTGTTCCAGGCCGCCTCTGCCTCCTCGCCCTTCTTGGCGAGGTCTGCATAGTGATCGTAGACATCCTGCGGGACGTTGAACGACTTCTCCGGTTCCGGCCAGCCGAGGTTCTCCTTCATAGCCTTGACGTTCTCCTCGCCGAGCGGCTCGCCGTGAGCGCTGGCCTTGCCCTGCTTGGCCGGGCAGCCGTAGCCGATCTGCGTCTTGACCGTGATGAAGGATGGATGCTCCTTGTCAGCCTTCGCTTCTTCGATGGCCTTGCCGATGGCCTCGAGATCATTGCCGTCCTCGACTGTGATCGTCTGGAACCCAAAGGCGCGCATACGAGCCTGGACATCCTCCGTGAAGGCGATGTCCGTGTTGCCCTCGATGGAGATCTTGTTGGAATCGTAGAGGATGATGAGCTTCGAGAGGCCGAGCGTGCCAGCGAGCGAGAACGCCTCCGAGGAGATGCCTTCCATCATGCAGCCGTCGCCGCCGAGCGCGAACGTGTAGTGGTCGACAACCGGGTAGCCCGGGCGGTTGAACATCGAAGCGAGGTGTGCCTCTGCCATCGCCATGCCGACAGCCATGCCCATGCCTGCGCCGAGCGGGCCCGTCGTGGCTTCGACGCCGACCGTGTGGCCGTACTCCGGATGGCCCGGCGTCAGCGAGCCCATCTGGCGGAACTCTTTCATATCATCCATCGTCAGGCCATAGCCGTAGAAATGGAGCAGCGAATAAAGCAGCGTCGAACCGTGGCCGCCCGACAGGATGAAGCGGTCGCGGTTGGCCCATTTCGGGTCCTTGGCATTGTGGTTCATGTGATTTGCCCAGAGCTCATACGCCATCGGAGCGCTGCCGAGCGGCAGGCCCGGATGACCGGATTTTGCCTTCTGGATTGCATCTGCTGCGAGCACGCGAATCGCGTTCACGCATTTCGTATCGATGTTACTCAAAGTGTATCTCTCCTTACCACTTGATTCTGAAAATTCCTGATGAATCCTCTCACTCCATCTATTCTACAAGATTTTATATAAAAAGTACAGTAGCTTGTAAAAATTTTATATGACTTGGTACCAATTCCATGGTGTTCAGCGTATATCAGGACGAAGTGCGACAGCCTTTCCCATATAGATGTGGTGGATATCACGCTGTGCTTTCCCCGTATCGGCGAGCACGAGCACGCGAATGCACTTCTCCAGGCTGCCTTCAATCGCACATTGACGCGCGTCAAAGAGCGGCACGAGATCAAACCCCGGCAATTGGCGCACACCAGCCGTCGGGAAAGCCGCCGTGAGATCTTCCGTCATGCTGAAGATCACCGCACCGATATCCTCCGGTGCCAGTTCATTGCGCTCGATGAGCTCCTGCATCATCGCCTTGGCCGCCTGCCAGATGGCAGCTTTCTCGTTCTTCTCCACGGTGATTGCACCGCGCACACCTCTCATGCCCATGATGTTCCACTCCTTCTGCCTATGCCCCCATGTCCTGCGCATGGGCTGCGATCAAAAACTGCTTTCTATCACATTTTACCATGATGCGCCGAATACCGCCACCGCAAAACCATAGACAAAAGACCCGCCGCAATGCGGCGGGTCTTGGAGCTAGGCTCCTTTGTGTATCTCCCAGATCAGGCGGATGCTCAGCACGAAGGCAATGAGGTACCCGAGGAAACCGAGCAGCGGGATCTCCATGATCTTCGGCGTCATATTCGTCGTGCAGATCGTGCTGGATCCGAGGAGCAGCGCTGCGCAGAGCACGGCGATGATGATCTTGTTGATCATCTTGTCCATGCGGTTCAGCGGCTCCTCCGAGCCCGTGAGGTCGAGGTTGACCTTCGTCTGGCCGCTCATCGTCATCTTGAGGATGTCCGAGATCTGTTCCGGCAGTTGTGCGGACTTGCGCATGAGCAGGAAGCCCTCGCGCTTGACCTTGTCCATCTCATCGTGCCAGCTGAAGTTCTTCTTGAAGTCGAGGGCGAGGCTCTTCGCGAAGATCTCGACAAAGCTGACCTTCGGGCAGCAGAGACGCATGACGCCCTCGATCGTCAGGACACCGCGCGCGAACATCGAGAGCCCCTGCGGGCAGGCGATGCGGTGGACGCGCAGGATATTCATGATCTGGCGCGTCAAGACGCCCATCTGCAGCGACTTGAAGTCGAGTGAGCTGTACTGCGCCATCATCGAATCGATGTCCTGATAGAGCGCTGTGTGGTTGATGCGGCCGCGCACGACGCCCAGAGAGAGCACGGCGGCTTTCATCTCGAAGGTATCGTGATGGGCAAGAGCCATCACAGCCTTGCGGATGGCAATGCGGTCGCGGCTCGAGAGGCGCCCCATCATGCCGAGGTCCAGCCAGACGATGCGGCCGTTCTTCACCCAGATATTGCCCGGGTGGGGGTCGGCATGGAAGTAGCCGTCCTCGATGATCTGCTTGACGTAGTTCTCGCCGAGATGGCGCCCGAGCAGGTTGATGTCGTAGCCATTCGCGCGCAGCTTGTCGAAGTCATCGATGCGGATGCCGTCGACAAACTCCATGACGAGAATGTGCTGCGTCGAGAGCTGGCGGAAGACCCGTGGGCAGCTGACATAGTCGACATCGCGGTTGAGGTGCTCGAACTCTTCGATGTGGTCGGCCTCCATGAGGAAGTCCATCTCCTGTTTGGCGATCGTCCACATCTCGTCGAGGACCATGTTGAAGTCGAGGACATCCTGCGAGTGGCTGACGATCTTCAATAGCGTCGCCGCGCGCTTGAGGAGCACGATGTCCTTGCTCATGATCTCGTAGATGCCCGGCCGCTGCACCTTGATGACGACTTTCTCGCCTGAGGTCAGCACAGCGCGGTGCACCTGTGCGATGCTCGCCGAACCCAGCGCTTCCTCGTCGATGGAGCGGAAGATCTGAGACCAGCGGCGGCTGTACTCCTTCTCGATGACCTCGAGGATGATGGGAAACGGCAGCGGCTTCGCACCGGACTGCAGCTTCATGAGCTCATCGCAGTACTCCGGCGGCAGGAAGTCCGGCCGCATGCTCATGATCTGGCCGAGCTTGACAAATGTCGGACCGAGGTCCTCGAGGACCTGCCGCAGCTTCTCCGGCGTCATGCCGCGCACGACTTCGCGTCTGCGCAGGACACCGATCATCTCGCGCAGGCGCCCTGTAGCGCCCGCATCCTCTATCGCATTCTGCAAGAATTTATCGAGCATCCGTCATCGCCCATCCTTACATCCTTACATCTTCAGTGTCTAACGTCTTACTTCTTGTACTTCTCCTGGAGCTGCTGGCGCACCGTCTCATTCGCGAGGAAGTCATCGTACGTCGAGAGGCGGTCGACAACGCCGGACGGCGTGATGTCGATGATGCGGTTCGCGATCGTCTGGACGAACTCGTGGTCGTGCGAGACGAAGAGCGCCGTGCCCTTGAAGGCGATCAAGCCGTTGTTGAGTGCCGTGATCGACTCGAGGTCGAGGTGGTTCGTCGGCTCATCGAGGAGCAGCACATTCGCGCCCGAGAGCATCATGCGCGAGAGCATGCAGCGCACGCGCTCGCCACCGGAAAGGACGGACGCCTTCTTCTGGCTCTCCTCGCCGGAGAACAGCATGCGGCCGAGGAAGCCGCGCACGAACGTCTCATCCGGATCCTTCGAATACTGGCGCAGCCAGTCGACAAGGTTGAGGTCGACGCCATCAAAGTAAGCCGAGTTGTCGGATGGCAGGTATGCCTGCGTCGTCGTCACGCCCCACTTGAACGTACCCTCGTCCGCCTGCTCCTCGCCCATGAGGATCTTGAAGAGCATCGTCTTGCCGATGCTGTTCGGGCCGACGAAAGCGACCTTGTCGCCGCGCTTCAGCGTGAAGCTGACATTCTTGAGGACCTGCTCACCGTCGACCGACTTGGAGATGCCGTCGACCTGGAGCAGCTGGTCTCCCGCCTCGCGGTCCGGCGTGAAGGCGATGTACGGATAGCGGCGCGAAGACGGCTTGATGTCCTCGACCTTGATCTTGTCGAGCAGCTTCTTGCGGCTCGTCGCCTGCTTGGACTTCGCTGCATTGGCGGCGAAGCGCGCGATGAAGGTCTGCAGTTCCTTGATCTTCTCCTCGGCCTTCTTGTTCTGCTCCTTCTGCAGCTGCAGGGCAAGCTGGCTCGACTGATACCAGAAATCGTAGTTGCCCGCATAGAGCTTGATCTCGCCGAAGTCGACGTCGCAAATGTAGGTGCAGACCTGGTTGAGGAAGTGGCGGTCATGCGAGACGACGATGACCGTATTCGGGAAGTCGGCGAGGAAGTTCTCGAGCCAGTTGATCGACTCGACGTCGAGGTGGTTCGTCGGCTCGTCTAAGAGCAGGATGTCCGGGCTGCCGAAGAGCGCCTGGGCGAGCAGCACGCGGACCTTCTCCTTCGCCGTGAGGTCCGCCATCTTCATCGTGTGCTCCTCTTCGGGGATGCCGAGGCCATTCAACAGGCGCGCGGCCTCGGACTCTGCGTCCCAGCCGTTGAGCTCGGCGAACTCCGCCTCGAGCTCCGAAGCGCGCATGCCATCCTCTTCCGAGAAATCCGGCTTCGCGTAGAGCGCGTCCTTCTCGTCCATGATCTCCACGAGGCGCTTGTGGCCCATGATGACCGTGCGCAGGACCTCGTAGTCATCGTAGGCGTAGTGATCCTGCTGCAGGACAGCGAGGCGCTCGCCCGGCGTGATCTCGATTGTGCCGCCTGTCGGCTCAATGTCGCCTGCCAGCAATTTGAGGAAGGTGGACTTGCCGGCACCGTTCGCGCCGATGATGCCGTAGCAGTTGCCCGGCGTGAACTTGAGGTTGACGTCCTTGTAGAGGACGCGCTTGCCAAACTGGAGGCTGACATTATTGACTGTAATCATCGAGTGATTTCATCCCTTTCAATCTGGAAATAATTGCGATCTTGATTTCTTTATGCATGACAGAGGGCTCATGATGCCCCTGCATCATTCGGTCAGCATGGCTCGGAACATCGAGAGGATGCTCTGGCCGTACGTGTATCCCGGCACAGCCCAGCGGCCGTTGAGGTCTTCCCACGTGCCGAGCGTGCGCGTGCCGTAGGAGTCGCGCACGAGCTGGTAGCGCGGGTCGATGACCGGCTCGCTCGGCTCGCGCGTCGACGAATACGCCAAGAGGTGCTGGATGTGCGCGCGGACACCGAGCTGCGCCGTCGCGAAGAAAGCGCCCTTGACGCCGCCGCCCGTCGTCCCGAGGCCGCAGAAGTTGTTCTGCTGCGGGATGACATCGCCGCCGTAGCGGAAGAAGCCTGTCTCCTTGAGCGCCTGAGCAAAGGCGACGTCCGGGCGGATGCCCTCGCGCGCACCCTCTTCATAGTAGTACGAGACGAGCTGCTGCGGCGAAACGGTGATGTCCGGGTTCGGGTTGTTGCTCAAGAGGTAGCGCACGCACTGCTCCTGGCTCGCGAGCGGCGTGCCGATGATTGAGTTGTCGTAAGCCGAGATGGTCTGCGGCACGGAGAGCTGCGTCATCTGCTGCTCTGCCTGGCCCGCCGGGTAGAGGATGTTGTGGATGCGCGACTGGAAGTCGCTGCCGCCCGACAGTTCCTTTTCCGATGTCGCGTGCAGCTGATCCTCACCGCGCAGATCCTGGCGGATGCCGATCTTCGGGTCGGCCTGATGCTTGCGGGAAGGTCTTTGTGCCTGCTTTGTCTCGTTCATGACATCCGGCACGGCTACCGTGACCTCAGCGCTGTTCTGCGGGGCCTTGTGGGCACGCTTTGCCTCTGTGACAGACGGCGCATAAAGCAGGAACGAGCCGAGAACGACTCCCGTTAACAGATATTTTCCATACGAATTCCAATGCATTAACACGAATCGAAACACTCCTTATACGATATACGAGTTACAAGATTGACCAGAAACCATAGAAAAAATACAAGAGGAAGGCCACCGCCAGCACGCGCAGGAAGCGGCTGACGTGCCCGCCCGACAGCAGGGTCAGG
>UMJI01045552.1_pt1 | contig 10350 bp, 10 predicted proteins | sample 1965991 | NCBI WGS metagenome assembly UMJI01 (sample SAMEA4836140, study PRJEB28245) | human gut metagenome | biome: gut microbiome; material: fecal sample | place: Denmark | collected 2008
TATGATGGTTTATCGGATTGCTTTGCGAACTTTTACTATGATAAAGAACAAGACATGAAGGCAAAAGAGGCCTACGGACTTCCAGAAGGGTATATTCTCTGTCTCTCGACATTAGAGCCGAGAAAGAATATGAGACTTTTGGTAGAGGCATTTAGTGAACTGATTAAAGAAAAGAAAATTAATACCAACCTAGTTCTAGCCGGAAGAAAAGGCTGGTTGATGGATGATTTGCTTTCCAATCTGGATAAAGAAATTGTTAATCGAATTCATTTCACTGGATTTGTGGATGATGACTTATTGCCGTATGTGTATAGGAATGCACAGGTATTCGTTTTTCCCTCAGTATATGAGGGATTCGGGGTGCCTCCAATCGAAGCGATGTCTATGGGAATTCCGGTAATCTCCTCGGATGCAGCTTCATTACCAGAGGTTTTGGGTAACGCAGCTTATTATTTTGAAAATCGCAATTTGAAAGATTTGAAGAAACAGATTGTAACCGTCATGAATCTTCCAGAGGAGAAAATTGATATGACGAAAAAGGCTGGGGTTGAACAAGCACAGTTATTTAGTTGGAAAACCGAGGCCTTGAAGCTAAGAGATACTTTGTTTGTATGATGGGGGATGAGTAAATGCGAATTGGCATAGATGCAAGACCTTTAATTTCAGAATCCCCTTCTGGAATTGGTATTTATTTACTGGAGATACTAAGAAATTTTGAGAAAAATGAAAACACTACATATATTCTTTACACAAACGAGCCGATCAGAAATCAAGATCCAGTGCTTGCTGGATTTGAGAAGCGTGTAGTTAGTGGAAAAATTGGAACGTTCACTGTATGTTTTGGTTTAGATAAAGCATTAAAGGCGGATAAAATAGACGAATTTTGGGGGACAGAACATATGCTGCCCCTTTTTGTACATGGTGTAAAAAAGGTCTTAACCGTACATGATTTGGCACTGTTGATTGATCCAAAATGGGGGAGCAGGAAAAATGCCATTATGCAAAATATTTTCTGCCGTCTTTCTTGTAAACGGGCAGACAAGATAATCGCAGTTTCAGAAGCTACGAAAAAGGATATTGTTTCATTATTATCAATTGACGCAAGTAGAATTACGGCAATTCTAAATGGGGGGGGGTACGGCGAGTATATAACTCCCTCTGATGAAGAATGCAGAAAAATTAAGAAGAGATTTGAAATAGAAACCGAGCCATTCTTTGCGTATACTGGTAATATTGAGCCAAGAAAAAATATTGTTACGATTTTAAAGGCGTTTGAAATAGCTTGTGACAGGTTGGATAAAACTATATCGCTTGTTTTAGCAGGAAAATTGAGTTGGAGAACACAGCCTATTATAGAAGCGATAGAGCAAAATAAATACAAAGATCGAATTCATCTGCCGGGATATATTTCAGAAGAAGAAAAGAAATACCTAATGCACAATGCATGCGCATTTGTATTCCCATCTAATTATGAGGGGTTTGGAATTCCGATAGTAGAAGCAATGTCTTGTGGTGGCATAGTTATTACTGCGGACAATTCCTCTCTAAAAGAAGTTGGCGGAAAAGCTGCTTTTTATGTACAAAAAACAGATGAGGTGTCGCAATTGGCAGATAGAATGGTGCAGTGCTTTAATCTGTCAGATGCCGAAAGAAAGAAATTAACGGTGGATGGAGAAAGCTGGGCAGCACAATTTAGTTGGGAAAAGTGTGCCCATGAAACACAAGCAGTGTTAGAGCAAGGTTAAAAACAAATCTCTCCTTAATTACATGTTTAAGGAGAAATTATCGATGAAGAGAATTGTTTTTAACGGATGCTGGGTAGGAACAAATGTTGTTGGAGTCAGTAGATATGCTTATAACATAATAAAAGAGTTGGATAAATTGCTTGATGGCTCTAAGGATAAGTATTATGTGGAGTTACTCGTTCCAGCTGATGCTGTTGAGTGTGATTTAGGCTTTAACAATATCACGATAGTGAAGAGAGGCCAATGTACTGGAAAAGTAAATAAAATCTTTTGGGAACAAGTGGTTTTTCCACATTATGTAAAAGAAACTAAAGGGGTTGGCGTTGATTTAACGCTGAGCATTCCGGTGCATGGGATAAAATATATTGCTATCCATGATTGCATATATGAAAGCTTTCCAGAAAACTATAAAGGGCACGAACTTCACCGAGCACTATATATGTGGAAAGTAAAGAAGGTTACAAGGCAAGAGAAAGTTCAAATAATAACGGTCAGTAATGAGTCTAAGAAGGAAATTGTTAAATATTATAATGTTGCACCTAACAGAATAACTGTAATTGGTAACGGTTGGGAGCACATGAAGGACATTACCTCAGATGAGCGAGTGTTTGAAAAATGTAAAATTGATGATAAGAAACCGTATTTCTTCGCACTGGGTTCAAAATATAAACACAAAAATCTGATATGGATTTTGAATGCTGCGAAAAAGAATCCTAAATACAATTTTGTTTTGACAGGGAATGATTCTTTTTCAAAAGAGTCTGAGGAATTGAATCGGGAAAAAGTAGATAATGTTATATTTACCGGCTTTGTGTCTGACGGAGAAATGAAAGCATTAATGCTTAATTGTGTGGCTTTGATACAGCCGTCGCTTTATGAAGGGTTTGGAATTCCGCCGATTGAAGCTTTAAGCCTGGGGAAAAAAGTAATTGTTTCAAGGGCATGTTGCTTGCCAGAAATATATGAAGACGCTGCAATTTATATTGATCCTAATAATAGTGATGTAGATTTGGACCTTCTTATGAAAGAACACATTGGAGGTGCCAAGTGCATTTTGGAAAAGCATTCATGGAAGAAATCGGCAAAGGAAATGCTCAAATTGATTGGCAGTTGAGTAAGAGTAAGGGAGGAATTCGCTTTGAAAGTATTGATTATAAATTCTTTCTATGCACCAGATATTCGTGGTGGAGCAGAATACAGTGTGAAAAAACTTGCAGAAGGATTACAGATCAGAGGACACATAGTTCGTGTTTTATGCACGGGAGATTTTGACAAAGAAGAAATAATTGATGGCATTGAGATTGTTCGTTTCAGACCGTATGGCGCACACAAAGAGAAGAACATTCAGGATGTGCCACGGTGGCGAAGACTCTTGGGACATCTTCTGGATATATGGAATATTGGGAACCTGAAGCGTTTGTCTCAAGAAATTGATCGGTTCGCTCCGGATGTAATCAATACGAATAATTTGTATGGTATTACGCCAATTGTATGGAAGATTGCTAAAAAGAAAAAAATTCGGTTGGTTCATACAATCCGGGATTACTACCTGATGTGTCCTCTCGTCGCGATGTCGTGCAAAAAAACAAACGGAGAAAAATGTGTACATCCTGGACTTGGGTGTCAGCTGCATAGAAACTTAAATAGAATACATTCCAAATATGTTGATTGTGTAACGGCTCCTTCTGCATTGACGTTAAATGTGTTGCTTGATGATGGCTTTTTCAAAAATAGTGAAAAGAAAGTTATCGCAAATGCAACTGATTTTGACATTGATGCAGTGAAGAAAATCTTATCGGTTCGGGTAGCTGAAGTTGACAAACGGCAAGGAGTTTCGTTTGTATATCTTGGCACATTAAGCGAACAAAAAGGTATCCGTTGGATGATAGATTCATTTAAAGCTGTAGAGAATAAAGCATGTAAACTGTATATTGCAGGAAAAGGTGATTTGCAGAACTATGTCATAGAAGAAACCAAAAAAGATAACCGGATTGAATTTGTTGGTTTTCTGAATGAACAACAGGTTTCGCAGCTCCTTCAAAGTGCAGATGTTTTACTTTGTCCTTCACTGTGGGAAGAACCTTTTGGGCGTGTTGTGCTCGATGCCTATAAAAATGCAATGCCTGTAATTTGTAGCAATATGGGAGCATTACCTGAACTGGTCGAAGATGGACAGACAGGTTTTGTTGTTGAAGCAAGAAATCTTGAACAAATTAAAGATCGAATGACGTATTACATCAAAGATAAGAAGAGAATTATCCGGCATGCGGAGAATGGTGTTAATCAGCTTGAAAAATATACGATTGAGCACCAATTGGTCGAATTTGAAAAAATATATAAGGAATAAGGAGAGGAGAATAAAATGTCATTTACAATAAAGAAGCCAACTATGAAGTTGCCAATATATTGGATTTATATTCTTTTCTTATTACCTCCATTTCTTCTAAATAGATCAGATTTATCTATTATATGTGATTTATGGCACCTTGCGCAGCTGGTAATTGTATGTGTAATGTCGCTTTACTATTTTGTGAATTATAGAGCCAGAAACACTATAGTAAATGCAGTTTTATGCTATTATATTGTGGCAATAATATCAAGCTATTTAAATGGATATTCTATTAACACAATTAAATGGGATATTGCGAGTGATCTTGGTATTGTGTTGGTAATATATTTGCTATTCAATAAAAACAAAGAAAAAGCGCTGTATTATTTATCAAAAATTTTATGGCTGTATTTGCTTATTAATACATTGGTTATGCTCATATGGCCGAACGGTATTGCATCTGGGCGTATTGGCCAGATAGTTTGGTTCTTGGGCGGAAAGAATAATATAGTGCCATGGATTTTGATTGGTGGTGGATGCATAATACTCGATTCGTATGAACGAAACAAGAAAATGACTTTTATTACATATTTGAAATTAGCAATATGTAGTGTACAGGCTTTTTTATGTGATTCTTCCACAGCTGTGGTTGTTATGATTATTCTTTGGGGAATCTATTTGATTAATATTATAGTGAATAATCAAAAACTATTAAATTTCTTTATGGGTGGAAAACGCCTGTTTTTACTTGTTGCCATTGGATTTGTTTTTGTCGTTTTTTTTACAACTAGGTCAAATGTTTTGCAAGAATTTTCAGAATGGTTTGGAAAAGATATAACCTTTAATGGAAGAACTGGCATATGGATAGTAGCATTAAACTATATAAAGGATAATCCTTGGTTTGGAGCTGGTCCGGTTCTTGTTTTTGATATGGGATGGAGTGTGTATATGACACATGCCCATTGTTTGTATCTTAATATATGTGCCCATAATGGGATCATTGGACTGAGCTGTTTAATATATATATTATGGAATGTATTAAAGAATGCAAAAAAAATACCTCTTGTTGCTATATTTAGTCTGTTTTTATATTTAATAGGTTCCATTGTTGAGGTGTATTCATTGAATACGTTGCTTTTGTTCAGCATGGTTCTCAATTGCCTTGAACAGAAAAATAGTAGAACGTAAAAATAATATAGAATTGAACATCGTTAAGGATTCTAGTGTAACTTTGATAAAAAATATATTTCACATAAGAATTTTGAAAGGGAAAATAATGATACCTAAAACGATACATTATATTTGGTTGGGTGAAAATAAACCAAATGATCATGTAAAAAAATGTATGCAATCATGGCGTGTTCTTCAAGAGAGTGGTTGGAATATTAAGAAATGGGATGACCACAGTCTCCAACAGTTAAACCCGCCTAAAGTTGTGACTGCGGCACTTGAAAATAAAAAATATGCGTTTGCAGCCGATTGGCTAAGACTTTATGTTTTATATTTAGAAGGGGGGGTATATCTCGACACAGATGTTGAAATAATTAAAAAGTTTGATGATCTTCTGACGGAAGATACAGCAATGCTTTTGGGCTATATTTTTGATGCGTCATTGGGAACAGCAGTTATAGGAGCTGAACCTGGAAATCAAGTGATTGGTGCATTACTAAAACAGTATGAAACAGCGGAGTATCAATATAAGCCTGAGACCCGAGATTTTAAAATAAAGTTTGAATTTATGCCGGAAATGTTTATGGTTAACAATAACGATATGTTTACCGCGTATTTTCTGAAAAATGTTAAGGGATTTGCATTGACTGGGAAAAAATGCCGATGCGGTGATGATGGGAAAATCCATATTTATCCTAAAGAGTATTTTGAAGGCTATTCAATGCACTTTAAGAATAATTACTCAATACATCATTGCTTTGGAAGTTGGCGTTATTTTGAAAACGAGAATGAAAAACATGATGAAAGTATACTTCGAAACTATTTAAAAAATATCTATTTTCTAAGGTGGGCGAAAGATAAATACATAAGGATGAAAAAGAAAAATCTACCATTCCAAAATTATTTTGTTAGAAGATAGATGTGTAAATGCCATAAAAGGAGATCTTAATTATAATGGAAGCGATTCTAGACATTCTATCGCAAAAGATGGAAAACCGATTTCGTAGATATAGAGACTATTGTATAAAAGGAGAAAAATCATTACATATAGAAAACGAGCTTTTAAAACAAGAATCACAGTATAGAGTAAATACTGTACAGCGTGAACGGAAAATCATAGTTTCATTAACTAGTTTTCCTGCGAGATTTGAAAAACTTCATCTCGTTATCAGAAGTCTGCTTGTTCAAACAATGCCGCCAGATGCAATTATATTATATCTAGATGATGATGTTGAGGAACTACCGGATTCCTTAAGAAAATTAGAAAAATACGGTCTACAAATAGAATGGCGTCCGGGGCGGATAAAGCCACATAAAAAGTATTACTACGCTATAAAAGAACATCCCGATGATATTGTTGTAACGGTGGATGATGATGTGATGTATCCAGCAGAGTTAATCGAGAGTTTATATAAAACACATCGGAGATTCCCGGATTGCGTCGTAGCGACACGAGCGCATAGAATATTATTTAATAACCATAAGACGATTAGAAGCTATAATAATTGGCATTGGGCAGATGAACATCGGAATAAGCCATCGTTAGCACTTATGGCTACGGGGGTTGGTGGTGTTTTGTATCCACCACGTTGCATGAACGAGGAACTTTTGAATCAGAAATTGTTTTTAAAGCTGTCACCCAATGCAGATGATTTGTGGCTGAAAGTTATGCAAATACGAAAAGGAACAAAGGTTGTTTTGTGCGATAGAAAAGTATCACATAAAAGAGCGGATATTCAAGGTACACAAGAACAATCTTTGAATTCAAGCAATGTGCATAAATGCGTTAACGATGAATATATGGAAAGGATGATTCAGTATTTTCACTTAACAGCGAATGATTTTGGATGTTGAAATGAGAGGATAATTGATGGAGAAAAGATTTAATGGATAATTCAAGAACAAAAAAATCAATAAGGAATACAATAGTGGCGCTTGTTGAGCAGGGAATATATACTGTAATGTCTTTTTTGTGCAGAACAGTATTTATTTATTCACTGGGGAAAACTTATTTAGGATTTAGCGGCCTTTTCAGTGATATTTTAACGCTTCTATCTCTGGCAGAGCTTGGTGTTGGTACAGCAATTCTGTATTCCATGTACAAACCAACAGCCAAAGGTGACCACAGACAAGTGGCAGCTTTACTTAATCTCTATAAGAAAGTTTATAATACGATTGGCGTTATTATTACGGTTGTTGGCCTTGCACTGACGCCGTTCTTGAAATATCTGATTTCGGATATTCCTGATATGCCGGAAATACCGCTGATTTATATTCTTTATCTATTAAATACAACAGCGAGTTATTTCTTTGTTTATAAGAAGAGTATTCTGATTACGGATCAGAAAAGCTATATTGCTTCGTTAACTTATATTTGTACGACTACATTACAGAATCTGCTTCAAATTGTATTTTTGCTGACGACTCATAATTTTATTATTTATCTTTTGATTCAAATTGTGTGTACGCTGGCGAATAATATAATTATTTCAGTTTACGTTGATCGGCACTATTCATACTTAAAGGAGTATAAGAATGAACAACTGGGCAAAGAGGACAAGCAAGTAATCTACAATAATGTAAAAGCGATGTTTGTCAGCAAACTTAGTTCTGCAGTTGTTACATCAACAGATAATCTGCTGATTTCAAAATTTGTTAGTACGATCGTTCTGGGTTTATATTCAAACTATACTCTGTTTACGACAATGCTTCGTACAATTCTCTCAAAGATTTTTGAAGCATTGACTGGAAGCGTTGGAAATCTTGTGGCACTTGAATCCAACGATAGGGTGTACAAGACTTTCAGAAAAATATGGTTCGTTAATTTTTGGCTGGTATCTTTTTCTTGTGCGGCACTCTTTGCTCTTGTGAATCCGTTTATAACTCTTTGGGTTGGAGAATCGTATCTGCTGGAAGAGAAGGTTGTGTTCATTGTTTGCCTGAACTTGTACATGCGACTCATCAGAAATACATTTTTGACATTCAATGATACATATGGCATGTTTAAGCAGCTGAAGCCGAAGTGTATTGCGGAAGCTATTATTAATTTAACTGTATCGCTACTTTTCGTTGGACCGATGAAGATGGGAATATATGGAGTCCTGCTTGGCACATTTGTAAGTAATATTACAACAAATTTCTGGTACGAGCCGTATTTGCTTTTTAAAAAGTTTGGGGTCAGCCTGAAAAAGTATTTCCTGTTGTTCGGAGAATACATTCTATTGACAGTGATAAGTGCGGGCACGATGTTCTGGATTTGTAACTATGTGATTGCTTTGAGTGGTTGGATTGGCTTTTTCCTTAAAGTTGCGGTTACATGCATCTGCATTAACTTGTTCTATATTGTAGTTTTTGCAAGAACTGATGAGTTTAAATACTTTTTAGGAATTGTCAAAGCGAAAATTAAAAGGTAAAGACAAATGGAAAACGGTAACAGAACGCAATCAGTTGATATTGCAAAAGGAATTTTAATTATATTAGTGGTTGTTGCGCATGCACAAGCGGACATAGTTCACGATATTATCTTTATATTCCACATGCCACTTTTCTTCGTGATTTCTGGCTTTCTCATAAGACAAGAGAAATTATTAAAGACTGGGTATGTGAGGGGAAAGATTAAGCATCTGATAATTCCGTACATGATATATTTAATGCTTGATATGCTGCTTGTACGAAAGACACTCTCTGTACATGACTGGATGTATGCTCTTTGGGGCGGTCGAGCAGTAACGGGGGTTTACTGGTACATAACCTGTTTCCTCTTTACGCTGTTTTTGCTTTCTACTTTATTAAAGAAATTTTCCGATAGAACCATAAAGAGCATTGCTCTAATCGGGGGGGGATATCGGTAATCGAATCACATCTTATTGACAAGATTCATTTGCTACAATCACCGGGTGTTCCGTGGAACTTAGACGTATCCCTAATGGCACTTATCTATTTAAGCATCGGATTTTTTTATAAAGATAAGATCAAACAGCTATCAGAATTTGAATCGAGAAAATATGATTTGGCAGCAGGAGCTGTTGCCGTTGCTTTGGTTATATTCTGCTGGTTTATTTACACAGACGGTAATAGGCTTTACTATTTCGATATGAAGCCTGTGTATTACAAAGAACTTATATCGGCAGCATTGATTCCATGTGCATTTGGAATGGTATTTGCAAGGATAATTTATTGGATGGAAAAAATCAACTGGCTTGATGGCCTGAATCGTTTCTTTGCACTTTGCGGGCAAGCAACTATTCCGATCATGTTTATGCATATCCCATTGAATCATTGGAAAGACGCTTTTGAATATGGCAGAGTTATGTATGTGGTAATTGGTATTGGCATTCCTATAGTATTTACATTGATTTTCAATAAGTATAAAGCCATGAGAAAACTGTTCGGATTGCCCAAATTGTGATATACTGGGAGCGGAAGCTCCCTACGCTGCTCGTAATAATCACACACCTCTCCGTGGTGAGCAGCAGGCAACGATCTATTATGATCGGCGAAGATGTGATGATATGGCTACAATAAATGAATTTGATAAACGGATTGTGAAAGGATTTCCACAATGGCAGGAACAACAATAGTAGATACATTGGACACAGAGGAACAAATAGAAGAGGCGAAAGCCTCACTCGATAGAATAAATGGTTGGATAAATAGCTGTGATTCAAAAGCGGGTACAGTGCTTGCATTGACAGGAGTTTTATTAACAATTATTTTCACAAATGATGGCATGGCAGAAATGTATAAGGTGCTGCAGAATATTTTCCCGCCAGCAAATTTTTGTACGGTTATATATATATTGTGTTCCTTGGAAGTTCTGTATTCATGCTGTGCTATGGTATTGTACGATTAATTTTAACATTAGTTGCAAGAATTAACGCCAACATTTACCAGCAACCTGGTTTGATAACAGATTCAGTTCTGTTTTTTGGAAAAATAAGCAATAGGCCGTCCTATCAGATTTTCCAGAATGATATATTGAGTATAAAAAAAGAAGACTATTTGAAAGATCTTCTTTCTCAGGTGTACATAAATTCGAAAATAGCAAATGAAAAACATATTAACGTAAGTGCAAAATAATTCGACGGATTGTGTTGCCCCAAAAAA
>UMJI01074553.1_pt1 | contig 10346 bp, 7 predicted proteins | sample 1965991 | NCBI WGS metagenome assembly UMJI01 (sample SAMEA4836140, study PRJEB28245) | human gut metagenome | biome: gut microbiome; material: fecal sample | place: Denmark | collected 2008
CTTAATCAGTGGGTCCTGGGTTCGAGTCCCTGAAGGTGTACCAGATTTAAAAAGAATAGGCCCATCAGCCTATTCTTTTTATCTATATGGCCTGTTGGTCAAGCGGTTAAGACTCCGGCCTCTCACGCCGGCGACGGGGGTTCGATTCCCCCACAGGTCACCAATGCACCATTAGCTCAGTTGGTTAGAGCAACCGGCTCATAACCGGTCGGTCCGGGGTTCGAGTCCCTGATGGTGCACCAATTTTATTGGTGCCGAGCTTTTTACCTATAGGGGTGTGGTTCAATGGCAGAATAGGGGTCTCCAAAACCTTTGACGTGGGTTCGATTCCTACCACCCCTGCCAAATAAAAAGCACGCTGTAGCGTGCTTTTTCACTTTATTAAATATGCACCTTTAGCTCAGTTGGTAGAGCAACTGACTCTTAATCAGTGGGTCCTGGGTTCGAGTCCCTGAAGGTGTACCAAGTTTAATCCCGTGTATTTTGCACGGGATTTTTTGTTGTATACACAACAGCCCGGCTGATTCAGTCGGGCTGTTGCTTTTGATCATTTCGGCAGGTGCAGGAAGCCAGCGGTGAAGGCGTTGGGGAAGGTGAAATTTTTCTGACCGTCAGCAAATTTTACATATATATGTTTATCAGCGATTGACTGTACTTTTCCTTCGCCGAATTTTTTATGTATTACGGTCATACCTACTGTTATTGACGATTCGTCAAAATCGGGGGTGTTGCTGTGTTTCCTGTCGGGAACGGGTAAAGCGGCTTTGGGAACGGGTGATTTTATGCCGAACTTTTCGGTCACAAGAGGCGGAGTGGTTGGACTTGCAGCGGTGGACTTGCCTGACGGCTTAACGGATTTTACCGCTGATGACCGGGTGACTTCTTTCTTTAACTCCGCTATATCTTCTGTGGCTTCGGTAGGCTGAGGAGCGTTCATTGATTCCTGCTGATTATAGAACAGCTTTTTGTATTCATCTTTTCTTATGGCGGTATCCCAACCGCCTATCTCCTTATCGTTACTGTGCATATCAATTCCGGTATAGGTAAGGCTTGCGTCCTCGTAGCGTTTGAACTGGAAAATGGAATGATTCATAAGGCTGGAGTTGAAAACGCCGAGCGAACATAAAAGATCGAAATCCTTTGTATCAAGACCGGTCACTTTTTTGAAAAGACCGGGTTCAAGCTGGGTTATAACATCCTTGAGGCAGGATTCACGGTAGTCGGTAAGGTACATAAATACTGGAATTCTTGAAGCGAATTTCATCAGCTTTTCCTGTACCTCCTTACGCTTTGACTTGAACTCCTTCTCGGCTTCGGTAAGCTCTTTCTTTTCTTTCGGGGTGAGCTTTTCCACACCGTCTTTCTTCAGCTTCTTTACTGCCTCGGACTTGTTGATGATTACCTCAAGCTCCTTGTTGAGATTGCGGAAAGCCTCGATATTTTCAAGTGCGGTCATTGCCTCTGTGCTTGCCATCAGACGTTTTAACGTGTCGTTATCAACGTTAACAAGCAGGGCGGACTGCCAGCGCTTTGCGAGGAGGGTTGCGGAAGTTCCGGCAAGGGTAATATCAAGAATAGCCTGTGCATTTACCTGCTCCATAGTCGAGCCGTCATAGGCTAAGACGGGCAGGAAGTTTATAAATTCGCTGACGTTCTTTTCGGGGTTTGTGTTCTCGGAATTCAGATTGCAGGCATAGTCGGATATCTGGCGGAGCGCACGGTCAAGTGCAAAGTCAAACACATAGCATTCGTGCTTGATTATCTCTACTTCGCCCTTCTCATTTTTTACCGTCCAGGGCGACTGCACACGGAAAGCTGACTGGAAATAGGTTTCCGGGCTTTTAAGATTGCGGAGCATAAATATGCCTGTCCACGGCTTTACGGTAACGCCTGTTGTCAGCTTTCCGCAGGTGAGGGTTATTGTCCTTGTAACGAGAGGATCGCCCATAGAATCAATAACGGGCTTTACCGCATCAAGACCTACGCCCGCTTTTATACCGGCGCAGACGTTTATCTTATAGCCCTGATTGTAATAGTTGTTCTGGCTTTGCATAAGAAGATTGTACATCGCAAAGCAGGACGCTACGCTCGGCAAAAACCATAGGGTGTGCGACAGTACGTTAAGAAGTCTTGTGTCTGAGAAGGGCATAGGCGGACGCTTGTCAACGCCAAGACTTACCGCAATTTTAAGGTCGTCTACGCTTGCAGGCAGATATGCGCCACGGATAAGATCGAGCCATTTCTGCACCTCGTTCTCGTTTACAAAGCGAGCGTCCTCGCCTTTTCCCTTTGCGGAAAAGAATACATTTAAATCAAATCCGTCAAATTCTCCCTCAGAGGCTACAGAGCGAATACTTTCGGGAATTTTATAGGTCATCATCACCATACGGGGAAGCGACAGATATGGGTTGTTTTCGCCCTTCCAGTTTTCTTTTGCGCTCTGTTCATCTGAATAAGTCCAGTTGAAAATCTGTTCTTCTATGAACTCACCGCTGTGCATTGCTCTGAACGGGGTGCCGGACAGATAAAGGTAGTGCGACGAGGTTATCGGCAGGAAGGTTTCATTTACGGCATTTCCTGCTTCTTCCTTCTGATATTTTTCTGCGTCAAAGTCTATATCTTCATCGTCGGGATCGTCAAACAGCTTCTTTGCGTTTTCTCTCCACGCTCCGAAATGGTATTCGTCAAATATGACTATATCCCAGTTGGTAGTATGGATAAACTCGTTCTTGTATTTTATACCGCCGTTTTCGTTAGTACCGAGCAAATCCTGAAACGAGCCGAAAACTACTATCGGTCTTGTGCTGTCGGCATTGTAATATGCCTCGTCGATATTCTGCTTATTATTATGTGCGTCCTTGTTTGAAACGTACTGCCATCCCTCGAAATCAACGTGAGTTCTTAAGTCCTCGCTCCACGCCGACTCTACGGCAGGCTTGAAGGTGAGAATAAGAATACGCTTGAAATTCATCTTCTTGCAAAGCTCATAAGCGGCGAAGGTCTTGCCAAAACGCATTTTTGCATTCCACAGGAATTTTGGTATGCGCTCAGGCTCGGTCTTTTTAATGTTTTCAAAGTATTCAATTGTGCGGTCTACCGCTTTACTCTGTTCCGGACGCATTTTAAAGTCTGCGGTGCGGTATTCGTCCGTCCTTTCGCCAGTGCGAAGCTCACGCACGGCGGAGCGTACATCATTTACGGTACAGTTGTACCATTCGTTCTTGTCGGTGTTTTCGTTAAGACGGTGAAAGCCGTTACGTTTAAGAACGGCGTGTACGTCACGGTCATTGAAGCACGAGCCGTCGGGACGCATTGCCGATTCCTCGCAAAGCACGGTGTAGCTTATCGCACTTGTATGGAGCTGTTCTTTTATACGCTGCTTTACATCACGGTCGGTGTAGCCTACTTTTATGTAGCCGTCGTGAGTGGTAACGCCGTTCAGCTTGTAGGCATAGATAGTCGGGTTTACCTCGGGGCGAGGGGTCACATATTTTTCAAATACGTCAGCCATTGTTGTCACCGCCTAATAGTTTTTCTTTTATCATAGATTCTATAAAATCAATCTCTATTTGGGTTAAATTATATTTAGCATAAAGCTGATTGTCAGACCAATCAGTATTAAAATTCTGCATAGGCACGAATTGAAACTTGTCCTTAGATAAATTTATGGATGAAACAGATTGTAGGAGCAGAAAGCGAAAAAACTTAGTGCAAACATATTTAGCAAAATTATCCGCTTCGAGTTTAGAATCAGTTGTGTAAAGAATAATGTATGAATCAGTACAGACCTCTTTGGGTAATAATACCTTTGTTGTCGAAATTACTGTAAACATACCGCTTTTATCAGGCTCGCCTGCGTGTTCACTTGTAACTTTGCTTATAATGACTTTATATTTATTTATTAAATTCAAACCTTGTGGTATATTATCCACAGGAATATACCCTGTTCCACCACTTGAAAAAAGTTTTATTTCCTGTGGTTCTTTAGTTCCTCTTTCGAAAGACGAAAGACCGAATGGGTTTCGAGAGCCAACTACTTCTGATACCGTTCTTTCTTTTTGTGAGATTACCTTGTGTATTATTGATATAGCTTCATTGTATCTCACAAAAACAGGAAACTCGTTTAATGTTCTGGTTTCTGTTGAAACAATAGAATCGTGAATATTAGTATATTGGCACTCATTAGGATTATCTCTATCCCACAAAAAGTAACAAATACCACCACCTAAATTGATACCGCTAAAGCAGTCTTTTGCGTTGACATAATCCACTATGCGAACTATTCTTTTATCTTCAAGCATCGTTTTTCTAAACTCATCAAGCCCTTTACCGCCTGCGTACCATCGGGCAGGTATAATCATAGTAAGAAAACGGGGCTTAAGATTTTTGGCAGTTTCGACGAAGTATTGATATATAGGTTTAGCACTTGCACCATTTCCCTCATCACTCAACTGATACGGCGGATTTGAAATAATAACATCGAACTTCATGCCAAAAATCTCCTCGGGGTGTAATGTATGTATCCATTCATACGCATAATATTCACGTTCTTCGCCACGGTCGTACTGCGTTTCGGACGCACCGCAGAAAATACATCTGCCGGACTTGTCGAACGAGTGGGGGATACGCTTGAAACGGATATTTCCGTCCGAATTTTCAAAGTGTGTTACCGAAAAAGCACTGTTTGCGTACTTACTGCAATAAAGGCTTCTGCGTGAGAGCAGGCTTGTAAGCTCGGTTATCGCAATGCCGTAAAGCTGATTTTTAAAAATATGGTCTATTCGCTGCTGTCTGTCGGGGATAACGGTTTCAAGACCTTTTATAAGACGCTTTGCTATCTCACGAAGGTATACTCCCGTTTTCACGGCGGGGTCGAGAAACTTTGTATCGGGAGATGAGAAAAGCTCCTGCGGGAGCATATCGAGCATTTTGTTTACTATCTCCGGAGGTGTGAAAACCTCATCGCTTGAGAGATTGGCAAGGCAGGACAGAACATCGGGGTTGTATACCTTTTCGTAAAGTCCGCTTAAAATTCCAGTTGAAATATTATCAGCCATTTTCCCATAACCTCCTGTAGTTGCATATATATTTCCGTAAAAAAGTACCCTCGCCTTCTGTGCTGTCGCTGAGGGTGAGCTGAGAAGCCTTTTCCTTATTGCCGTTCACCAGTTCGTCAAAGCTGTAATCGCTGCGCTGTATATTACTGCCGAAAACGAATGCCCACTCGGAAAAGACTATATCCTGTTCGGTATCGTTGCAGTTTTCGTCTACGCACTTAAGAGTAAGGGCGTTTCCGCAGACGATATTTCTTGACAGGATAAAGCGGACGGATTTTCTTGTATCATCGTTGCATTCTTTTTTGCAGACGGATCTGTATTGCTTGTCCCACTGCTTAAACAGCCGTTCACGGCAGGGTTCGACATTATCAGCCATTATATCGACACCGTAAAGACTGCTTACCGCAAGGAGCGAGTATTTTTCATATTCAAGAGGACTGCGGCCGTATTCAGACTTTACGACCGCAAGCTTTCTTGCGAGAATTTCGGTAAGGAAATTGCCTGTTCCGCAGGCGGGTTCAAGAAAACGGCTGTCGATACGCTCGGTTTCCTGTTTTACAAGGTCGCACATTGCCTTTACTTCACGCTCGGCGGTGAAAACCTCGCCGTGTTCGGTCACACGTTGTCTGGATTTTATTTGTTGTTGCACTTAATCACCTTTTGTATTTAAGCAATTTATTCGGATAAAAATTGTCCATCATACAATAATAATAGCACAAAATTGCTCAATTAGCAACGATTTTATGAGATAATTTCATAAAATGCAATCAGAGGTGTGCTGTATGAATGAATTTGGCAACAGGCTGAAGAAAATCAGAATAGAAAAGAATATGTCGCAAAAGGACTTTGCAAGCAGGGCGAATATAGATAAAAGTATGATGTGCAGATATGAAAACGGAGAAAAACGTCCGACGTATGAGGCTCTTTGCTCAATTGCAAGAGAACATAATATATCGCTTGACTATCTTTGCGGCTTACAGCAATCCGGAACGGTTTCGCTTATCGGGCTTACGGACGGGCAGGCTGACTGTGTTCGCTTGCTTATAGACGCTTTTCACGAATACAACAATACAGTAAGAAAAAGGCTCAGCGATGAGCAGTACAGGGTACTCGGTCAGATACTGGCGGAATTTCTGAAATAAATGCAAAACACCGCCTGCACGAAAACCGTGCGGGCGGTGCTTGAAAATCGTATAAGAAAAAGCGGTCACTGGGCTGTATCTTTCCCTGTGACCGCTTGATTGTTTAATTTATGTCTGCTCACGCTTTTTGAGTATCTTGCGGAAGGTAAGAGCGAAGATAACGGTACAGCAGATTGCCGAGGTAGCATCCGCTACGGATTCAGCGAGATATACACCCTCTACACCGAGAAAATTCGGCAGGATAAGGGCGAGAGGGATAAGCAGTATCACTTTACGCAAAAGGGCTATGAACAGTGAAATTTTAGCCTGACCGAGAGCAACGAACATATTCTGGCAGGTACGCTGAAGTCCGAATATGGTCATACCGGTAAGGAAAAGGGGCATCATTCTGCCGACTGTTTTTATAAGTGCGGTATCGTCTGTGAACATTCCTGCGACAAATTCGGGAAAGGTAATCATAAACAGGTTTGTCAGGGCGAAGAACGAGAACATAATTATCACGGAATATTTAAAGCAGAGGCGGACACGGTCTGTGTTACCCTTGCCGTAATTGTAGCTGACTATCGGAACAAAGCCCTGTGCAAAGCCGCTCAGAGGCACGGCGGCAAACTGCATTGCGCTCTGCATTACCGTAAGGGTGCTGACGTATATATCGCCGTATGCGCTCAGCGAGCCGTTTAGGACGAAGCCGACAAGGCTTTCCGTACTTGCCATTATAAACGGGGCGATTCCAAGAGCGAACAGCGAGCCGATTATCTTTATATCGGGCTTAAGATATTTCGGCTTTATTTTCAAAGTCGCTTTGTCGGATACAAGAAAGCCGACTATTATAAAGGCGCTTACCGCCTGCGATATTACCGTTGCGAGAGCGGCGCCCGTTACACCCATACCGAACACATAGATAAAAAGCGGATCAAGGCCTATGTTGAGGATCGCACCGATTATTACGGCTATCATTGAAATTCCGGGTCTGCCCTGTGCATTTATGAACGAATTAAGTCCGGTTGCGAACATTACGAACAGCGTGCCTGTAAGGTATACCGAGAGGTAGTCTGTGGCATAGCCGATAGTAGCGTCGCTTGCGCCGATAAGGCGGAGCAGGGGCTCCATAAAGATGTAGGTTATGCCCGATGTTACTACAGTAAACAGCACGAGCAGTGAAAAGCCGTTGCCGAGTATCCTGTGCGCTCTTTCACGGTCGCCCTTGCCGAGCGCTATTGAGGCAAGCGGTGCGCCGCCACCGCCGACTATCTGTGAAAATGCCGAGATAAGAATGATTATCGAGCTTGTAACACCGATACCTGCCAGCGCATCAGTGCCGATAAGCTCTATGTGTCCGATGAAGACCCTGTCAACTATGCTGTACAGCAGGTTTATAAGCTGTGCCGCAAAGCCCGGCAGTGCCATTTTAAGTATAAGAGGCAGCATCGAGGCTGTGCCGAGCCGTTCTTCGTATTTGTTATCCATTTATAGTATCTCCGTGTTTTGTCTTTCTATTTAGAGAGTATATCACTTAACAGAAGAAAAGTCAAAGGTGGTGGCTGAAAGCCACTGTAAATTCCGCCTTTGGAAATGTTTGAGGTTGTCTGAACGTGGCAAAACGGCGGGGTAATATGATACTGAGGGTTCATCGGTGGCTGTGAGCCGCTTCAAATTCCGCCGTTCTGGCAGTTGACGGTTGGGTGAATAAGACTTGAGAACAGAATCTCATACTTTTGTAGAATCGGCTGAAGTTTTGGGAAAAGCAGTTTGCACTATAAAAAACAAAAAGACAGCGCCACCCGGCACTGCCTTTAATGTTTACAAATTTATTGCAATTACGCCTGTTCGCTTGGGGCAAAGCCTGTTCTTTTCAGAGCCTTTGAAATTGCGAGAGCGGCAAAGTATGCGAGAACTACGCTTGCTATATCCTTTATAAGATAGGGAGCGGATACGAGCAGGAAGCTGGATAACAGATCCTTGCCTGCAACGAGAGCGTACTGTACAAAACCGCAGATATGGCAAGCGGCAACGCCTAAGATGCCCATTGCTATTCTAAGCGGTATACGGAACTTTTCGGGCATATTTCTGAATGCGATTCCGCTGATGGCCGCCATAGCGATAAAGCCGATTATAAATCCGCCCGTAGGACCTACTATTGAAGCGATTCCGCCCTTGAAGCCGCTGAATACGGGAACGCCTACCGCACCGAGCAGAACATAAACGACCGTTGAAACGGTTGCTCTTGCCGTGCAGAGATAAAAGCCGCAGAGGGCTATCGCAAAGGTCTGTAATGTAACCGGTACGCCGGAGGGCATCGGTATTGCTATCTGCGAAAGTACTGCCGTAATTGCCGCAAAGAGCGCACAAAGTACGATTGTTGTGATTTTCTGTCTGTTCATATTTTTTGTTTCCTTTCCATTTTGTCAAACGACTTTAACAGAATACCACTGACAGCGCCTTGTGTCAACCAAACCGCATAAATGGGTGACAATCGAGAATGGTCTGCGTTATAACTTAATAACCTGATTGTACAAAATAACTAAAAGTTATGTGGTAAATGTGTGAAAAATGCAAATTGATTTTTTGACGTGCAGAGGTTATAATTAATTTAATTGAGAATGTTGTAAACTTTTAACAACACTCATAAGAACGAAACATATACAAATTGTTTGGAGGTAATTAAAATGAAGTTATTAAAGGTATTATCCGCAAGTGCGGTTGCAGCTGCAGTAGCATCTACATTAGTAGTAGCAGCAGGTGCCGAAAAGGCAGGTCTTGGTTTCCAGACAGCTAACTGGCTGTTCAGAAACAACCTTGAGCAGAGCAAGATTTATGTTTGCGACACAAACGCCGAAGAAGGTAGCGGCGAGGCTGTAGGTGATGAGTATTTTGCACGTCCCGGTTCATTTGAAGATGTAACGATCGACAAGGACGGTACATATACAGCTAAGCTGACAGGTATAGAGGGTAAGGATCTTGGTGACAATGTAGCTACAGGCTTCAATGTTCTTAAGCTCTACACAAACATCGTTGTTGAAGATCACCCTGATCTTGTTATCACACTTACAAGCATTAAGTTCTCAGGCACAGAAATGCTTTCTGCTCCCGTTTCATTCGACTATGTTGAAGGCAACGACATCGCTGACTTAGATACAACAAAGCCCGATGCAAACTGTGCTGATAATAAGGATGCAGTCGTAGCAGGCTTAGCAGGCGTTCCGATCATCAACTCATGGTCACCTGACGCAGAAATCCTTGATGACAAGGCAGGCAACTTTGCAAGTGATATTGAAGTTACATTTGATGTAACAGGCTATGATAAGGCGTCTGTTCCTGATACAGAAGCTCCCGATGACACACAGGCTCCTGCAACAGATGCTCCCGCAACAGAAGCTCCTGCAACAACAGGTGATTCTACAAAGCCCAACACAAACACAGGTGTTGAAGGCGTTGCAGCAGTTGCAGGTGTTGCACTCCTCGCAGCAGGTGCAGTAGTAGTTGCTAAGAAGAGAAAGTAATCTTAAAAAGATTAACGAATAACGACAGCCCTCATTCGTGAGGGCTGTTTTAATATCACGACCGAAAGAGGAAATATGAAGAAATCTATAATCAGACGTGCGATAGCCGTGTTTATTGCGGCGGCTATGCTTGCAGGCTGTGCGGCGCAGGACAGCGGTGTATTATCGTCTGTCGGAAACAGCTCGGCGACCGAAAGCAATGTGTCGTATATTGAGGATACGAGCAGTGTTGATGAAAATTCCGAGGTTACTTCCATTGACAGCTCAGTAACAGAGAGCGACACATCTTCCGATACCTCCGAACAGGAAGAAAGTAATACCTCAAAGCAGGAAAATACATCAAAGGCGGAGAACACCGAGAAGCCTGCCGACACGAAAAACAACAGCCAGAGCAAGCCTGCTTCATCTGCAAGCAATTTCACTGTTCAATGGAAGAAGTCGAGCAGCTGGGAAGAAGGCGGTAAGAAGTGCGGAGGTTATGAGATCGTTATAACCAATAACGGCGATACGGTGAACAGCTGGACGGCAAAGGTAACCGTCCCCGGCAATACAAAGCTGATGTCGCAGTGGAACGGAATATTCAGCATTTCGGGAAACACAATGACGGTCAAGAACGAGAGCTACAACGGAACTATAGAAAAGGGAAA
>UMJI01080037.1_pt1 | contig 10317 bp, 19 predicted proteins | sample 1965991 | NCBI WGS metagenome assembly UMJI01 (sample SAMEA4836140, study PRJEB28245) | human gut metagenome | biome: gut microbiome; material: fecal sample | place: Denmark | collected 2008
GGGGGGGCATACCATTTGAAGTACATAATAGCCACACTACAGCAGATACACCACAAACTGTACGGCATATACAAAAGGTATTTAAAAGTTTGGAAGAAAAAGGAATTAAATGCGAAATAGAAATGCCGAAGTATAAAGGTGAACATATCACGATGTGGAAATTGATTCCATTAAAACTGATGCCACCAACAAGACAAGTTCGCTACTGCTGTCAAGTTCTTAAAGAGACAGGGTGTACTAATAGATATATTGCTACTGGTGTAAGATGGGCTGAAAGCAGGCAGAGAAAAGAAAGAGAAGAATTTGAAAAAATTGGTGCAACAAAGGCAACTAAAGAAAAATTCACATCAATTATGCTAATGAACGACAATGACGCCAATCGCAGAATGAATGAGCTTTGTATGCGGAAAAACAAAATGGTTGTCAATCCAATCATTGACTGGAAAGATTCTGATATATGGGAATTTATCAATTCAGAGCATATAGAAACTTGTGAGCTGTACCAATGTGGATATGATCGCGTTGGCTGTATTGGCTGCCCGATGGCCGGGAAAAAGAGGTATAAAGAATTTGCAGATTTTCCAAAATACAAACAGTCTTATATTAGAGCTTTCGAAAGAATGCTAGATGCTCGAAAAGAAAAAGGATTAGAAACCCAATGGGAGACTGGAGAGGATGTATTTAGGTGGTGGATGGAGGATGATGATTTAGATGGTCAGATGGAATTATCTGATTTTATTGAGTATTAAAATCATGCGCTAACTGCACAATAGCGTGTCAGTTGCTTACATGGGGAAAGCGAGGATGGAAAATGAGCGAGATTAAGTTCAGTGACGGAATGCCGGAAAGAGAAAGGCGTTCCAGCACAAGTATTTATCCAGAAGAATTATTGGATAAAAAATGCGGTGGCTGTGTAAGATGCCAGCCGAGAGAAAGAAAAGGCGAAACAGGCTATCATTGCACAACACAGCCATATAAAAAAGACATTTCGCCAGAAGATAAAGCCTGCGTTATTTACTGGGATAGAGAAGAGGAAGAAAAGTATAAAGCATTAGAAGCACAGGATGAAGAGAACCGCAGAAAGGAACTCTGGAACATCTATTCAAAGCGAGAGCCAATCAAACTCCCGATCATGAATGATGGTTACGGAATGATTCCAGAATGCCCTATTTGTGGAGAAATGCCATATAGCACTAAGCAGTGCCACTGGTGCGGTCAGAGGTTCATTCAAGATAAAGAAGTAGAAGAATACGAAAAACCGCTGACGAAAGAGGTAACGTGTTTTTCATGTGGCAGAAAGGTGATAGCAAATGTAAGTAAGTATAACGGACATATTAGTTATCATTGCCAGTGCGGAACGAGTTTTATCGAATAAGGAGGACACAAAATGAAATTCAAAAGTAACGCTAAGTATAACGAAGAGCCAAAAACCGGGAGTGTTTTCACTTTGAAATACAATTCTTTAGGAATCGTTATCCACAAATACGTTGGTTGCGGAGATGCACTGTTTCTCAACTGTAGTGCATTGGATATTTTCAATTGCAATCTCGGAACAGAGGATTTTAACGAAGCTGTCAGCAAAGCGAAAGAAGTTGTCATGCGTAAAGTTAAGAAAATCAGAGAAGATGCTTACAGATTCTATTCAGATAGTAACATTGAACTTGATAGATATTAGGAGGACGCAAAATGTTAATCAGAAGTCAGGATAAAACAGCACTGGTAAAGTTTGAAAACATTGTAGTTAATCTAAAACTCCCAGATTCATTGAATGTTATATGTTGGAGTTTGCAGGATGCACAGAGAAGTGGAGGATATTTTATTTTAGGAAAATATTCCACCAAAGAAAAAGCCATGAAAGTACTGGATATGATTCAGGATGCATACATGGAATACAAATCTGGCGAAATTGTTGGCAACGGGCTGGCGGGATCAGCATATACAGGAAGCTATGATACAAAAGAAAGCGTGGCGCATGGAATTGCTGTATTAAAAGGCTATGGAAATGAGATAAGAAAATCAATTCTGTTTCAGATGCCAAAAGATTCGGAGGTGGAAGCATGAAGTATAAATGCGTGAAAGCGTTCACGTTAGATACATACGATGGTGATGGATTTTACGTTGACGGATACATGGAAATTGAGGTTGGCGAAGTTTACGAAGTAGGAAATGAAAAAATTATTGATGGAGAAATCCATCTTGACGGAGTAAATGTTAACAGATGGATTGAGATATCACAAGAAAAACTAAATGAGCATTTTGAAGAGGTGGTTGTATGAGCAGAGTACGAACCAGATTAGAACAATACAAAACTGAGATAGAAAATAAATCACAGTATAAGCATGGGCTTCCAGGGAGTGCGCTGGATATCGTAAATAGTCTTCTGGACGATCTGGAACAGGACGAGAAAGAAAATGGGTGGATTCCGGTAAAATATCATCAGATATCAGAAAAAGAACGTGCGGAAGAATCCATATCAACTGATATACAGTATATGCTTGACTGCAAAATGCCAGATGACGGACAAGAAATATTGGTTACTAACGGAGAAACAACATGGCAAGATACAAGCTTTATTGATTGTGACGGATATTATCTTGATAGCAATTATGATTGGATTGAGATTACGGCATGGCAACCGCTTCCAGAACCATATAAGGAGGACTAAGAAATGCGGTTAATTGACGCAGATAAATTAAAAAAAGACATACTGCTTCAAAATATCTTAGGAGAACCAATACAGAAGATTATAGACAGATATATACATATTGTGGACAAGCAACCGATTATTCCGATGACTGTTTCAGAAATTCATTTTCTCTGTTACAAAAATGAACGTGCTGTAAGGTTTGACGCAATAGGCAAAGAAGATATGGGAGAAAGTTGCTACCGTTTAGAAGATATTGGAAGAATAGTATTTCTCACCCGCGAAGAAGCTGAGAAGAAGTTGGAGGAGATGAAAAATGACAAGACCTGAGATTACAGCGAAACTATCAGCCATGCTTGAAAAGAAAATAAATCCTCAAAATGATACACGTATTTATTGGGCGAAAGAAGTGACATTCGATTATTCGACAGATCATGCAGTAAGGGTGGATTATATGCGGTTCGCGCCGGTGAATAATAGCGTGTCCGGGATAGAAAAAGGCGATTGTTATTGCTATGAAATCAAGTCATCTGCTGAAGATTTTCATTCTGGTCATGGGCTGAATTTTGTTGGCGATTATAACTATCTGGTTATGCCGACAGATGTATATGCTGCGATATCCCTTGAAATTCCGCATTACGTAGGAATATATGTGCCAGATGGAAATGAGCTTGCATGCATCAAAAAAGCAAAGCGAAGAAATCGGACAAGGCCTGTATCTGAAATACTCTTGATGATGTTCCGGTCTGCGAACAGGGATTATAGAAAAGCAGTAAAACAGTTGAAGGAGATACAGAATGGCAAGTAAAACTATCAAAGCAATGGGTGTTAGCCCTATTACAAATACCATCTACTATGGAAATGTAAACGAAGAAAAAGGTTTATGGGTAGGTGAAAAAAAAGACGTAACCGATATGGCAATCGCCTCTGTATTTGAATGGTTCATGAATCAAATGGATGGAAAAGAAGAGTTTGAGATCTCGTATCCAAATGTTTCAGAGTTTAAGTTGAAGATGGTAAGAGAGGAAATAAAAAAGAATGATTGATAGTTTAATAGCATTTACATTTGGCACTATTTACTTGATTACACATTTTGGTGGCAAGCGTAAATAGAAATAAAAAGGAGTGATGATATGCGGACCAGGCAAAAGTCACTTGTTGATTTTGGCGTATATCCAGAAGACATTAACCGTTTAAAGGATATATGCCAGAAAGCTACACCGGAGCAGAGACATGATATTTTACACTGCTGCATAAGCTCTTGCCCGCCGGGGATTGAACTTCTGGTGTATGAATCTATTGTAACAAACAAATCCTATGACCGTATCATGAAAACGAAATACATACCGGCAAAGCGAGACGATTTCTACGCATACAAGCGCAAGGCAATGGCTATGTTTTATGATACTCTAAGAAAACTAAGAGAAATATAATACTACAATTAATATTAAAATGTGGGGACAAATTTTTCTGCCATGTATGGTAATATAGTATATATCTATGACTATATGCCATATGTGGCAGTTTTTGTTTGGAGGTGAGAACGTGGGAATGCCAATGGGAAAACCGCCCATGTATAAAACGGTGGATGAAATTGAAAAAAAAATCGAAAAATATTTTGAGGATTGTAAAGGATATCCTTTGACTGATAGCAAAGGCAAGCAAGTATTTAATAAATTTGGCTCACCAGTTTTTGTAGACGTTCATCCTCCAACGATTACAGGATTGGCATTGGCACTTGGATTTGCAAGCAGACAGGCGCTTTTGAATTATCAAGCGAAGCCAGAGTTTAATGACACGATTACGCGCGCGAAAGCCAGAGTGGAACAGTACGCAGAGGAAAGACTATTTGATCGTGACGGTTCAAATGGCGCTCAGTTCAGCTTGAGAAACAACTTTAAAGGATGGGACGCTGATAAGAAAAATGATGATTTTGGAGACGGAAAGATTACGATCGTGAACAATATTCCAAGGCCGGAGAAACAGGATGGATAATAATCCTATTAGCCTGAAAGATATAATAGCTCCTGCTTTCTATGAAGTCTTTTGGGACATTCTGGACGAGAAACATACATATTACGATCTGTACGGCGGGCGTGGATCCACGAAGTCGTCTTTTGTGGGTGTAATGATTCCTTTCCTGATGATGCAGGACGCAGAGAATGATGTGTTCTCGAATGCTGTTATTTTCCGTAAAGTTGGAAACACACTTCGAGAATCCGTTTATGAACAGATAGCATGGGGAATTGACGCGCTCGGAGTCAATGAACTATGGGACACCAGTGTAAGCCCTATGCAGTACACTTATAAGCCTACTGGACAGAAAATCATATTCAGAGGACTGGACAAGGCAAAAAAGACTAAATCTATTAAAGCAAGCAAGGGATATTTCAAGTATCTCTGGTTCGAGGAGCTTGACGAATTTTCGGGAATTGAAGAAATTCGTACAGTGCAGCAGTCAGTCCTTCGAGGCGGCAGTAAGTTTGTTGTATTTAAGACATTCAATCCGCCAATTAGCCGGAGCAACTGGGCGAATGTGTATGTAGAAGAGCCACGAGACGACAGCTACAGACATAAGAGTGATTACAGATCAGTTCCTGTTGAATGGCTTGGTCAACAATTCCTTGATGATGCGGAGCATCTTAAAAAGACAAATCCAAGAGCCTATCAGCATGAATATCTTGGATTGCCTGTCGGACTCGGTACAAATATCTTTGAGTTGTTGGAAATCCGAACGATTCCAGACGAAGAAATTCAAAAATATCAAAGTGTCTATCAGGGGCAAGACTGGGGATGGTACCCGGATCCCAAAGCGTTTATTCGTGTGGCTTATGTGCCTAATCAGGACAAAGTTATCCTGCTGGATGAGCTTGGCGGATGTAAAATTCGAAATACAGCAATGGCTAACCAGATAAAGAAAAAAGGATATGATGATTATTCAATATCTTGCGGAGTTGATGAAGAAGAAAGTATTATTGACTTCCGAGATGCAGGGCTTCCAGCACGTAGGGCTATTGTCACACCGGGAAGCCGCAAATATACTTTTGAGTGGTTACAGTGCCGAACATTAGTCATTGATCCGGCACGAACTCCTAGAGCATACAAGGAAATTATTAATTATGAACATGAAGTAGATAGCAATGGAGAAGTTATCGCAGATTATCCAGATGGTAACGATCACTGGATAGATTCTCTTAGGTATGCGACAAGTCCATTGTCGATGAGAAGGGGGAACAGTGCATAATGTGTAAATTTTGCGATGAATTAGCTTCTTGGAAAGAATGCCATGATAATCCAGAATACAAGAAGAATAAATATATATACGGCTGTATGTTGTACATATACATGAAAGACCGAAAAGGGAGCATTACTTCCAGACCGTTTGACCTTAATTATTGTCCGATGTGTGGAAAAAAGATAGCGACAGGTGACTAAAATGTTAGATAGGTACTTTTCAGATAAAATAAATAAATTCTTAAGCATCGGTTTAAAAATATATGGATCATCTGACATTAACGAAATCTTAAAAGTTGTAGAATATGAAGACATTATTGTGCGAGATACTTCTGTAAGATGGATGGATTTTAAAAGGTAGATTAAATGGGACTTATAACAACACTAAAAAGGTGGTTTAACATGATATTCAAAAAACAAGCCGAAGAGGATTTTAATATCCAAGCGGCAGAATTCCCAGAGATGGAATCGTTGATTAATAAATGTGCGAACATATATCGAGGCGTTCCATACTGGCTAGATGATAAGAATAACATCAAGACGATTAATTTTGCTAAATCTGTGTGTTCTGAGACTGCCAGACTTGCAACACTGGCGATTGGCATTCAGATAGATGGTTCTGCAAGGGCAACATGGTTACAGGAACAGATTGACAAGGTATACTTCCAGATTCGGCACTGGGTAGAATACGGCTGCGCTTACGGAACGGTGTTCATTAAGCCAAACGGCGAGAGCCTTGACGTATTTACTCCGGCAGATGTGATGATAGTGGACTACGACAATCAGGAGATTAAGGGAATCATATTTAAAGATTCTTACACTGTTGGACGGAAATACTATACAAGGCTTGAATATCATAGATTTGTTGAAACCACCGTGGACGGAGTGACAACTTATCCGTACTATGTTTCTAACAGAGCCTATGTATCAAAATCCCCTCAGTCAATCGGTGATAAGATTGACCTTAAACAGACCAAATGGGCTGACCTAATGGCAGATACGCCGCCGATACTCAAGGCAAACGGCGAGAAGTTGGACGGACCTCTATACGGAGTGCTGCGGACACCACAGGCGAACAATGTGGACATTAGTACACCACTTGGATTACCGATATTCGCAGAAGCTATTGAAGAGCTGAAAGACCTCGACATTGCTTACAGTCGGAACGCAAAAGAAATTCTTGATTCTAAGCGAACTGTTCTGGCAGATGACCGGCTGCTGATGCCGAGCGGATCACCTGTCTCCGCCATGACACCACAGGCAATGGAGCACAGATGCTCAGAAATGAGTTTGCCAGATTATGTAAAAAATGTATTCGGACAGGACGAAAAAGAGTTTTACCAGGAAATAAATCCGATACTTAACACTGATACCCGTATAAGCGGCATAAATGCTCTTTTAAGCCAGTTAGGGTACAAGATTGGATTCTCTAACGGATACTTTGTTTTCAACGAATCTAGCGGTATTCAGACGGCTACAGGAGTAGAAGCAGAGCAGCAGAGGACGATACAGTTTATCAAGGATGTAAGGGATAAACTGGAAGCCTGTTTAGATCAAGTAATCTACGCGTTAAATGTCCATGCTGATCTGTATGGACTTGCACCGGTGGGGGCTTACGAAGTAAATTATGATTTTGGGGATATCACGTATTCTTTTGAAGCTGATAAGCAGACTTGGCTTAGCTATGTAAACACCGGAAGGGTTCCGTTCTGGTACTATCTGGTAAAATTTGAAGGATTCAGCGAAGAGGATGCGAAAGCTCTCGCAAATGAAGCGAATAAAGAAAACAAAGCAAGCGGATTATTTGGGGATGAATAGCCTATGAAGATCAATAATCATGTTGGAAATGTACATATCAAATTTGATACAAAGCGGATTGATGGTAATTTGAAAGAAGCTCAGAAGAAGCTGAACATGCAGATCGTAACGGACTGCGAGCCTTATGTACCTTTCCAGCAAGGAGCATTGAGAAGCAGCGTAAGATATCCGCAGGGAATTGATGGCGGAGAGATTGAATACAATACTTCTTATGCTCATTATCTGTACGCGGGAGAAGTATATGGTCCGAACATTCCGCTCAAGGATGCACAAGGCAATATTATTGGATGGACATCTCCGCCTAAAAAATCACCAACAGGGAGAAGATTACAATATCATACACCAGGGACGTCTGACCATTGGTTTGAGCGTGCTAAGCAGGAACATCTATCTGATTGGGTGCAGCTTGTAAAAGAAACGGCAGGTGGTAAATAATGCTTCCACCAGAGTATTTTCACGGAAAAGAAAAAAGAATCCTTGCGATTTACCAGGAACTGGAAGATTTTATAATGACGGACATTTCCAAGCGCATTCTTCAAACTGGCGGCATGACTGCCACAGCTGATCGGCTTATCTGGAAACTCACGCAAATGGGAGAAAGCAGAGCGGAGATTGAACAGAAACTGCAGAAGCTTACAAAAATGACACAGCCAGAACTTAGACGGATCCTGCAAAATGCCGTGATGACATCCTGGAATAATGATAAAGATATTCTTTTGGGGATTGATGAAAATATAAGTCCGCCACTGGAAAATCCAGAAGTGATAGCGGTGATGGATGCAGAATTCAAAAAAACATTGGGTGAGCTTAGCAACCTGAGCAGGACTACAATAAATCAATCTCAGCGTGATCTAATTAATCTGCTGGATAAAGCTGAAATCCGTGTTGCTTCCGGTGTGCAATCCTACACCACTGCAATTTGTGATGTGTTGGACAATTATGCACAAAAAGGAATCATGGTGGATTATCCAACAAGCGGTGCAAAAAGAACCCTTGAAGCAGCTGTGAGGTGCTGCGTAGTCACAAGTATGAACCAGACAGCGGCGCAGGTGACGAACCAATACATTGTCCAGGCAAAGACCAATTACGTCCTCGTATCGGCTCATTTAGGCGCGAGAACCGGCAAGGACGAAATTTCCAACCATGCCGGATGGCAAGGTAAAGCATATCGTCTGAGAGGATCAGAACCAGGTTATCCGAACTTGGCAGAGCATACAGGGTACGACATTGACCAGAAGACAGGACAGGGAACTGTTATTATTCCGGGAGGATTGCATTCTTATAATTGCCGCCACAGTCACCAGCCATGGGCGAAAGGCTTACGGAATCCCTGGGCGGATGAACACAAGATTGATTCTGAAGAGAATAAAAAGATCTATGAAGATACACAGAAGCAGCGAGCAATGGAACGTTCAATCAGATCGACTAAACGCCGGCTGATAATGAAAAACGAAGAAATCAACTCAGACGATGTACCAGAATCTGAAAAAGAAAAACTAAGATCGGAATATGATCGAATGGCTTTTAAGCTGACTAAACAGAATAAGGAGTATAATAAATTCTGCGAGGAAAACAATCTTGCAGCACAATATTACCGTAACAAGGTAGCAGACTTTGGATATAAGCAGCAGTCCAGGGCAAATGCAGGAGCAAAAAGATTTATGAGGGCAAAGTGAGGTAACTATGGACAGATGGGTGTATTTCAATCCAAATCCGGTAAGAGGACAGCGTGTAGGCGACTGTGCTGTCCGGGCGATATGTAAGGCTTTAGACCTTGACTGGGAAACGGTGTTTACCGGATTGATGGTACAAGCGTGTGCTTTATCCGATATGCCAAGTGCAAATTACGTATGGGGTTCATACCTGGCGAAGCAAGGATTCCATAGAAAGCTAGTGGAGCAGTCGGAGCGGTATATTTATACGGTGAATGACTTCTGTGTAGATCATCCGGCCGGCACGTACATTCTCTGCATAGATGGCCATGTGGTGACGGTACAAGACGGCAAATATTATGATACATGGGATAGCGGTAATGAGGTCCCGGTATATTACTGGGAAAGGAGCTTATAAAAATGAGCATACAGGAATTTATCCAATTTTTTCTTTCAATTTGTGGAGGAGTATCAATTGTTGGAGGGGCAGCAGCTGTTATTTTTAAATGGATTGCTCCGGCATTCAGGCTTAATAAGCGAGTGGAAATCCTGGAAGACCATGATAAAAGAGATTTTGAAACGTTAAAGAGAATAGCTGAGAGAGATTCCCTTATTTTGGAAGTCATGTCAACCATGTTGGACAGCCAGATTAGCAGCGACAATGTAGAGGAATTAAAAAAAACAAAACAGAAGCTTACAAATTATCTTGCACAGAATCAGCGTTAATTGCATTAATAAGAGGTATGCTCATGAAATTATATGTGTTCACAAAGAAAGATATAGACAGATTCTTAGTAGAGTGTAATTTCACGCCGGACGAAGAAAGATTGTTTCGGTTGAGATGTAAAGAATACACGCTTGAATACTGCGCTGAACAGATGAACGTGAGCATATCTACGGCGAAACGATTAAGCCGCCGAGTAAACAATAAAATAATCAAAGTGTGCTGATACTTTTTGGATACTAATT
>UMJI01081045.1_pt1 | contig 10315 bp, 8 predicted proteins | sample 1965991 | NCBI WGS metagenome assembly UMJI01 (sample SAMEA4836140, study PRJEB28245) | human gut metagenome | biome: gut microbiome; material: fecal sample | place: Denmark | collected 2008
TACTGCAGCGGGTCAACCAATCCTCTCGGCTTTTGACGCTGTGCCTTGAGCTTGCGCTGAATCGTATCCTGCTTTTCGAGTTCACACAGTGCTTTCCGCTTTTCCTCGTCCAGCTCAGTCTGTGCTTCCTCGATTGCCTCAATCAGCCCCAATTCGGGACTCCCGAAATTCTCCTGGCTATTCGAACCGGTGAGTGCCGCATCCGCCAGCATATCGGTGGTCTTTTGTGCCACTTCCTGGTCTTCACAGAAAATATCAGCAGGATGGCAAAGACTATGTTTCTTTGTCAGCCACAGGAAATCCAGCACGAGAAGATTCTTTTTCCCTTCACATAGGCGTGTTCCGCGTCCCACAATCTGCGCATACAGGCTACGGCTCTTGGTAGGACGCAAGCAGATGATACAGTCAACGGTCGGGCAATCCCAGCCTTCCGTCAGGAGCATCGCGTTCGTCAGCGCCTTGTACTCGCCATTGTCAAACCCTTTCAGAACGTCCTTCCGGTCCGCAGACGCGCCGTTGACTTCTGCGGTCTTGAAGTTTCGCTTATTGAGGATATTACACAGTCTTTTGCTGATTCGTACCAGAGGCGTAAAGATGACAGTCTTTCGGTTCTGGCATTCTCGCACAATGGCATCCGCAATCGTGTCCAGATACAGGTCAAGAACATTGCCGAGGTCCTGAGCACTGAAATCACCGGCATTGATATGAACCTTGCTGATGTCTACCTCGACCGGAATTGTCTTCGTGTTAATTTTGCAGAGATATCCTTCCCGAATTGCATCCGGGAGCTTATATTCAAATGCAAGACTATCAAAGATATCAGATAGGGATTTCATGTCGCTTCGGTCGGGTGTTGCGGTCACGCCCAACACTTTGGCATCGATGAAATGCTCGAGAATTCCCTTGTAAGTTTTGGCTGCCGTGTGATGCGCTTCATCAATGATGATAGTCCCGAAATAATCACGCGGATACTTTATTAACCGATTATGCTTAGAGAGGGTCTGAACACTGGCGACAACGACCATTTTATCGGAATCAAGTGCCGAGTTCTGAGCTTTCTCCAATGCGGTCTCTAGCCCCGTCACCATCTTGAGCTTATCGCTTGCCTGCTGTAAAAGCTCTTCCCGGTGCGCAAGAATCAAAACGTGTTCGCCCTTTGCCACCTGGTCGTTCACGATGCTTGCAAACACAATAGTTTTGCCGGTTCCGGTCGGCATCACAACCAGCGTTTTCTTATTCCCGGCATCCCACTCTCTATGAATCGCCGCAGCAGCTTTCTGCTGATATGGCCGTGGGTCAATCTTCTTTGTTGTAATCATATTTCACCCAAAAAACAAGCAGGCCCGAAATGAGCCTGCCTTACATTTTCCCAATTTAGTTCATTGCCCGCTGCATCACAAATATAATGCCGGTCGCCAAAACCATAACGCCAATGTCTCTGACAACGGTTCCGACCCGTTTATCATTGGTAATGTCCTGATTCCATTCAAATCCCCAACCAATCATAGCGACACCAACCACAATCAAAATAATACCAACAATCGTTAAGCTTTCTTCTGATAAACCGTACATAGTGCATTTCCTTTCCGCAAACAAAAAAGTCCCGCACAAACAACTCATGCGGGACAACGATAAGATATATTTTTGGTTTATATTTTTCATTGTACGTAATTCGCACAGATTGACAATAGAAAATTACAAAAAAATTCCCGCATGAGCGTCGCTGCTCACACGGGAAAAAATTTCTTAATATTCAGTGCAGAGAACCGTCAAAAGGCTGGAGAAGTAGTACATTGCGATAGTCGTGATTTTCACAGCATCGCTTCCCTGCCCGTTTGCAAGGCGTGTAAAGGTTCCGCCGTTCTTGAGTCGGGTCATGGTCAGGTACATGAGCATATAGGTGTTCACATAGACGTCTGTATATCGCTGACCGTCGTCCTCGTAGCGCTGCGGGATACATTCCTGACTCAACATTTCAATGAGCTGATACCAGGATTTCAGATACAGAGGGCTCTTCGGTTCATTCAGAGCATTCTGAGCCTGCTTCTGGTATTCTTTCAGAGTTTCATCAGTCAGGGGCATGAACTCGACGTTTGCAAATTTGTCACGGTTGTAGTAGAGCCACAGCGTGGCATTGGACAGGTCCATGCAAATACCGGCAAGCTTCTCTGCTTTTTCGTCCTCCAGTTGAGTCACCGGAACGCTCGGGTCATCGATTTCGGCATCTTCGGAAGTCATGTCCACAATCCTGTAGCTGTTCTCTTCTGCCCGAATTTCAGAACTGACGAAGCGCTTGAAATCTTCAACGAGCTTCCGATAAGCTTCGAGCTGAGCATTTTCTTTCTGTTCACTCATAATGTGTATCTCCCTTTTGGATTTCTTATTATATGGATATTGCACTTTTTTGCAAGGGCTTTTAACCCAAGCACCTTTTGCGCCGTTTGTCAATGGCCACAAAATATCAAAGTACTGGTAAAATTAAGGTGGGAAGACGTTCTGGAACCATGAAACACAGGGCCCTGCCTCTTGCTTATGGCTGCTGACTTTTTTCAGCCTGCGTTCTGGCTGTTCTTCTTGACATCGGCTGCAACCTTCAAGCGGCGTATGTACTCTTCGAGCTCTTCCAGCGTATAGGTTTCTTCCGTCTCAATCGGCTCTTTGGCATCTTTGGGCAGATAGCTTTTCGTACAGACAAACTCAGGGCTCGTTACAGGGCAGTCCAGGACAGTTTCATCGTACAACTCTTTCTCGATGTTGTGGTAGAGAAAGAACGGGATATGCCGCCCGCAATCGTCATCCGATTCTGTCCAATCCGGGAGTTCCTGGATTTCGCGGCCGTATGTTTCATACAATACCGTGTTTGCCCGAGCATTGCCAAGAAGAGTGTTGAACAGCTTAAAGTTTTCTCTCACTTCGCGGCGGAAGAATTTCGGGAGCGAGAACTCCTCGTATTCCAGCTTCGTATCAGAACGTAGATAGTAGCGGTACTGCGCCTCGACCGGCATGAATTCAGTCGTGTTGTTCAGCTCTTTCAAAGCGTTGAGTCGTTCACTCGTTTTTTTGACATTATGTCTTGCAAAGCCCAGATACGCTGAAACCAGAATCATCAGAAGAAGAGCTGCAAGGATAATGACAATGAGCCATTCCTCGCCTTCCATATGCGGCAGGTGTTTCAGAATACTATCCTGGATAGCATAAGGAAGGTCATCGAACCATTCATAGAACCCAATCGGGTCCTTATAAGTATGGGGAGCCATGATTCACCCTCACCGCCATCAGTAAATAAACTTGCATTCCCGGCGTTCCCGGCCATTGCCGCACCAGTAATGCCGCCAGCGGGGGGTTTTGCCTTCCCCATTCTTTTTGTATTCTTTGGCCGCATTCTCACCAACGGTATATGTCTTGACGTTGATTCGCTGTGCCTTTCCCTGAAACACGAATACCGGGCGGTCACGCTTTTTGGAAGTTTCCAAGCGGACATCAGGGTTCTTGCTGGCAAGATAGTTGGCGCACAGGATTGCCAGCCGGACATAAGGCGTTCCGTCGTCAAAGACCGAAGGCACTTCTTCCATTACGGCCGGAACACTGATACCGTTCACTTGCCGCTGTCCTGCTGCCTTTTCCAGATATTCTTTCGTACTCCGGGTTGCTTCCGTCAAACTCTGATTTTCCTTGGCCCAGGCAGGCAGAGTCAGGAACGTGAAATCATCGTGGCTGCCCTTAGTGGGGCCGACAAGAACGATACCGAAAGCTGTGGTTTTCTCTTTTTCGTCGAATTCCACATGCACGAACATACCGTTATAGTCGTAGCTGTCATACACCGGGATAAAGAAATCACGAACCGGGAGTCGCTGCAGGATATCCTGATGAATTGCCACGTCATCCGTATCCATCAGCATTTTCTGAAACTCGTAGTCAAAATCATAGACCGTCTTCGTCTGATTCCAGCAGCCAATGGTAAAGCAGGGAAAAATCTGCGCAGCCAAAACACGCTCAAAACCCGGCGTGTTCATTTTCTGCGCCGCTGTCATGCAGCACAGCATCGCGGACTTGTTGTATTCTTCCAGCGTTTTTCCACACGGGTCACTGAATCCAAAATGGTTACGGGTCTGTTTGGTAACGGCATTCGCCGTCAATGCGATTCTCAGCTGTTCATTGGTCATTTGCTATCCTCCAAAAGTTTATTTTTTGTCATATGCAAACAGCGCTGGACCATCCCAATGGTGAATTTGCGAGTCGTCAGTACTGTCATGAGCTTGCCTTCATTGCCCTTGATAGTTCGTTCCAAAATGTTCCAGGATTCGATTTCAGGCTTGACATTGGTATATAAGTCCAGCGGAACATACAGCCACGCGATTTCACTGTCCCGCATCACGGCATAGGATTGCAGGATTTTATCAATTGCCTCTACGCCGACCTTCCAGCTGGTGATTATGGTCCGGCTGATATCGTATACAATCAGGTGCGGTGCTTCATTTGCTTCCGTATCAACTTCAATGACATGAGCAATATACGGTTTCCCGTCCACCAGCTTATACCGATAAATGATGGACGGGATTTTCTCTCGAATCAATCTGTCATGTTCAAGCGCCAAGTCCGCGTACTCGCCCGTTGCATCAATGATGATGACTCGTCCCTGACAGGTCCTCAGTGTCGCTCTAATTTGCTTGCGGCAACAGGCAGAGCAGCTCTCTTTGTACTCCGTCGAGACAAGAAAGAAATTCCTGCCCGGTGTGATAATGGGTTCATAGCTCATTGTTTATCCTCTGTAGCTTTTGTAATTCATTCACTTTTAATTGTCTGCGATTCGCACAGTTTCGCAACATGATATTGTCTGTGAATACCAGTTATCGGAGTCATAGTCCTTTGACAAAATTCGGGTCGTAGTGGGACAGGACTTCCTCGTTCAAGCTGTATTCGCAGTTGATAGTCGTTGCGTCATCCACATACATGCCTCGGTTTGCGTAGTATATTCCATCAATATAAATGGCGAACATGACGGACGGCATCAGTGCCTTTTCATTCACTGCGTAAATCAGGTATTCATCCAGATTATCCTTGACCACCGCGCTCTTATTGATTTGGGCGATTTGCTGTCCGCAAAGGAATACAGGGCAGCATACTCCTTCTTTTCCAAAGCCAATTTTGTAGCTCTGGTATTCCTCGCCATACAGCTGCATGGCGATAGAATTGTATCCTTGGAGGAATCCGGTTTTTGTATGGATGACGGAAATCTCGCCTACCGTGCGGTTGTTCTCACGGATAGCAAAAGGGTATCTCAGAATATCTTTCGTGTTGATGCCGCGCATGTACGCCCTTGCGTCAGCAGCTGGCATGTATTGCAGCAGGAACTTGGAATCATTCAGCCGGATGCCATAACCCTGCCGTAGCAATTTCGGGATATAGTGTGCCTGCCCGATAACGGCCTTGCCTTTCACGATATCGAAGGTGAACTCATATCCTTTCGATTTGGTTTGCTTCACAATCCATTTCATCAAATTATGTGTGCAGGGTACACCGTCTATAGTCGCTTGCGACTTAGGCGGTGAGGAATGCGCTAACCAAGAGGCAATTTGAAGTGTACTCAGTTAGCACAAATACCCTGCTACTCCTTTCTTTAAATGATTAAGATATTTTTTCCCATGCAGAATGCATGGAATCTGCTGCTTTTACAATTTTAAGTTTTTTAAGGCTTGCAGATTTTTGACCGCTTTTTCCGGGTGTTTTGAATTCTACATTTACAGCACCCTTTTTATTGGTATGAGTGCTATGCACAACGAGAACTTCTCCGTTGAGAGAGACTAAATCACCCGGATTAAGGTTTACCTTTTTGCGTAACAGAGCGCGATGCCCTGCGTATGTCCTCTTGCCACGGTATCTGTGCAGATTTTCCGAATCTTTTTTATGATTACGGTTAATTCTACCGTTGAAGAGTTCTTTTCCGGTAGCTATTTCTCCTGTACGAATGTCAATGTAGCGAGAATCATAAAACTTTTCGAGGGTACGATTGTTGCGCCTTACTTTTTCATAATGTTCAAATGTACAACGGTGGTTTGGATGAAACTCACCCATCGCATATGCATCATTATTATGACTCTTTTCAAGATGAAGCGCGATACGCTTTTCTTTTGTCATTGTGCCATAAGTGATTGTGACAAACGGCTTACCAAAAGCGGTGTAGAGTTCATTGACAATTTGCCACCTGACGGTGTTCATAAAAGCCGCACCGAAAAGGTCGGCAAACTTTACATTTTCTCCGAAGCCATAAAGCTTACCACCTTTTTGGTGATTGGCTGATGTGTGGCACTTTTCGCATACCGTTAGAAGTTCGTCCAGACTGTTGCCGTGACGACCTTTCCAGTAGAACATATGATGCATATGTAAAATCGCACCTTCGGTAGCTTTACGCCCACAAACTTTACAGATATAGTTATCGCGGTAAAATACCGCTTCCCGCAAGGTTGCCAAATTGTAGCGAGGACCTTTTTGATAGTCTGCTCCCTCAGGAATGGCTTTTCCCTCCTGAATTGCTTTTACAAGCATCGTATCAAAAGAACCAACCTCAACCGTTGCATGAGTAATGGGCATTACCGCACAATACATCTTAACAACGTTGACATTGAGCTCTTTCTTATGTCTCAAAGATGGAGCAAGCCAACCCTCGCCACGTTTGCGATTATCGAAACGCGGTTTACGGTAACGCAGTCTGTTTCTGCGTGTACGGCGCAACTTACGACAACTGTCGTGGCAGGCTTTCTCGTCCTGTAATGTATCATATTGAGCAGATACATACTCGTGAGATTGACTTTTCACACTGATGCCGATGTAGTTGTAGCCAACATCCTCACAGATTTCGATGGGTTGTGTGTTTGCTTTGCTGTCATACAGTAACTGGATAGTAAATGGATGGTGCTTAATGATTTTTGCTTTTCCGTCTTTCAGAAGATGGCGTACCCTGCCAAGACGGATGGTGGGCATTAAGCGTTCACCGTTGTTGCTAAGAACACAAACGCAAGTGCTCATGCAAGGTACTCCTTTCGTAAAATAGTAATGAAACTATAAGTCAGGGCTTGCGCCCTGTGGTCCACATCGCCAATGTTGTTGTACTGTTTTACCTTTCGGTATGATGTTTGCACGTCTCCTACCCTCAGAGATTTTTAACAAACATCCGCAGAGCTCACCACTTGTGGAGCATGGATAAGGTGCCTATATTATTAGTACACAACGTAGCTTTCCCCACTGCCGGAGCAATGGACTTAGGCTAATCAACCGGGCTTACGGGTTGCCCCGCAAGCCCCGTCTATAACCGGCGAGCCGGTTTAGGCGGGGTTGTTGACCTGCCACGTTGAATTTCGCAATCATTTCCTTGAGAGGGACACTGTTCTTGTATGCCGCAAGGATTTCGGCCTTTCTAGCATCCTCTACCTGCGCCAACTGAATTCTGGCCTCCTGTTTCGCGTCGTCTAACGCTCGATAGCATGTACGGACGCTCAACCTGTATTTTGCGGCAAGCTCCTCAATGGAATAGCCGTTGCCGTAGTCTTTCTTGATATTGCAATTTCGCTCAATCAACTTTTTGCTTGCAAATTTTGAGATGGTACTCAGCTCCTTTGCTTTACGCTTTATTTCTGATTGTCTGCAATTCGCACAAATGGGCAACTATTTTTGTGAAATAAGAAGGCAGGCTCCGAAAAGAACCTGCCATGCATATTAGAGGTTAAAGATGCCCAGCCAGCGCCGAAACTTGATGCCGAACAATTCCTGTGCCTGCTCGTAGTTCATGATAAGCTGGTTGCCGCCAGAAATCTCTGCTTCGAGGGAGTTCGGCAGCTCATCTGCAATGTATTTCAGTTCGTACCACGGTCCATCCGGCGGATAGGAGTAAATGAGCCTGTTCTGCTTCTTATCGACCCGGAACTTGCTCGGGTCAGCCTGCCATGCCAGTTCGATTTTCTCAATTGCAGCACGACCAATGCTCTCATCACCCATATAGTCGTTATAGTACAGGATACGCACATAGTCCGGCAAATCGATTCCGCATGCCTCGAAGATATCTGCAATGACACTAGACGAAGCGTGGAAGATATCCGGGAAGTATTCCTTGCCATTCGCATTTTCACGCATTTCCGTCGTCATCTCATCGATGCAAACAAGCATTCGGCGGACATATTCGCCATAGAACGCGGTTGTCAGCTCCGACACACTCTCATTCACACGCTTCGAGTTTTTGGCACCGCGCTCGTTGTCGATTTTAGCACCAATTCGACAGATGATAGCACGTTTCGAGAGGTCTTTTGTCAGCGAGGTAATTTTATTCGATGTGATAGATACAGCAGGATAGTTCACGAGCCTGTCCGAGATACCCCATTCATCGTTCTTGATTACCCGTTCTGAATGGTTCTGAAACTGGGTCTTGGCGAGGTCGTCGATGTTCAGCGGCAGTCCCTCACAAACTCGTTTGAGGCCGTCGATTCTTGTGGCTGTGAAATCCTCCGTCGTGTTCATCTTAACGGTCTCACCGCACATGAGTTTGACAAGAAATTTTATAAAGGTCGTCTTGCCGCCGTTTGAGTCGCCGTATATAACGCCGTACATCGGGAACAGCTTCGTATCGTAGTTGTTCCTCGATGCGAAATACCGCAGATACGCCATGAACGGAGTAGCCAGATACCAGGTCATGTACTTGAAGTAGTCCTTCTTGGCCTGTTCGACATCGCCGTAAAAGTAGTCCATGCCTGAGAAGAACTTCTGGATGCTCTTGATGTTCTTTGCCACCTCGCTGAGATTCGGATTGAGGTCGATATTCTCGTCGTTGAAGGTCATGGTCCCGGCATCATAGTCGATATGTAATTTCGGGAGCTGCTTAACTGCCTCAGCTGCCACACGCCGAACCTCGGTATATCGTTTCCCGAAAACGCGCATCGGTTCCGCTGCCACTACAATACGATTCGCCTGTACCGGCATCTTAGGCATGATTGGCTTGACGAGTTCCTGCATTTTCTTGACATCGGCAACTATCTCGTATTCGACCTCATCCTCAGGCTGTGCCTGTTCCAGAAAGACAAGCTTCTGCTTTTCAATAGACTGAAAGACGGGCACTTCTTTGATGTTCTCTTTCAGATAATCTTCCTGGTTCATGGTGTTCACGACTGCCTTATAGGAGACATTGTCGGAGCAGGTCTCCTTGAAGGTCTCGAACAGAACCTTGTAATGCGAAAATGCCGCCTCGTCATCGAAGCAGACGATATTCTCTCGCTGAATGCCGCAAAACGCCGATGCCGACATATTCGCGCTGCCGGTGATGACTCGGACACGCTTATGGTCAGCGCTCTCCAAGATAAAGATTTTCTCGTGCGATTTCGTGTCCCGCGATACATACAGCTGCAAGGACCCGTCATCGAGGCGGTTCGCAAGGTTCCCTGCCGACTTAGACTTAGCGAGCCGCTGCACGCTGTCGATTTGCACCGACATGATGGCAGCAATGTCGTTGGCGATGATTTTCTCGCATCCGAACACGACTTCCGCATACGAGAACTTGTTGATGACCTTATTCACGAACTCGATACCGGACGAAAAAGTGATAGCATAGAGTCTGTCGAACCCGTCAAACAACTCTTCCCAATTCGTTTCGACCGTATCAGCATATACCGCCTTCACAACATTCAGCGCCTGCGTGGAGATGCTCACCTTTGTCTTCGTGGTCTTGTTCGCCACGAGTTTGAAGGGCTTATCCGTCTGCCCTTCACTGTCCCCCATGTCCTCGCCGGGGTCCAAGAGTTCTTCCGGGCCTTCTTCGGTATATTCGGGGCTTTCCGATGCCATCATGTCCATGAGCGACATCTGATTTTCCAAGTCGTTTGTTTTCCTTCTTGCCATTTTGTACCTATCCTTCCTAAACAGATTTGGGTCATTTGTTGGTTTGGGTATAAAAGCGAGCGGTTACTTTTTAGCAACCAATTATTCATTCATGGTTTTTGTTTTTTCGGTTAAATCTGATTTTAGGTATTCCTAGTTTCATTTTACCACTTTAGCTGTCCCATTGTCCGGACTTTAAACTACTCGGCACAAGTATTATCCACCTCAGCCGGATTTCATTCGTCTTTTCTTGTATCCTCTTCGCGTTTCGTTTAATTTCGTGTTGTTTCGTGAATACCAAAAACAGCCGCCATATTTATTGCAAATACATCCTTGCATCGCTTTTTTTGTTCTCCAATTCCCATTGTATGCAATTTGCACGGCTGTGCAACTGCCCACAGAGTATCAAACTGCTGGAAATCATGCCGCAGAATATCAAACTGCTGGTAAAATCGGCTCC
>UMJI01032982.1_pt1 | contig 10301 bp, 9 predicted proteins | sample 1965991 | NCBI WGS metagenome assembly UMJI01 (sample SAMEA4836140, study PRJEB28245) | human gut metagenome | biome: gut microbiome; material: fecal sample | place: Denmark | collected 2008
GAGCTGTTGCACTTAGATTGTAAATCCATCGGTAAAAAGTCACGCCGTATGTAGAAAAATTCATTTTACAAATTGAAAGGATGCTGCCACTTGCTTTATCATATCCTGCACAAAAAAATAAATTTCTCTCTACTGCTGGCCGTCTGTCTGATACTAATAAATGCACCAGCCATCGCTGCGGCTGCAGTTCCTGATGAACCTGCCTGGCGGCTCGATGCGGCCATCGGCAGTGACGAGCCGATTCATTTCCGCCGCGATGCAGATCTTAAAAGTGCGGGCGGCGGGCAGCCGACAAAAGAAGTCTTCGCCCATCTGCCCGCACTTCTCGGCGTCCCGCCCGATATGCCTATCTGGGATATTGACCTGCGGCAGGAATCCCACGGCTTTCTCAATCATGCGGCCGTGAGCTGGCATGGCCCGCAGAATGCAGCGAATCGCGGCCTTGCCACAACAGAAGTCGAACAAGACGAAACGGCCCGCCTGCAGGGGGCCCTTGGACACGTTGTCCAAGCCCTGCCGATGGGCCGTTATGATGAAGAACACATCAAGGATTTGTTTGATGAATCGGTTCAAAGCTGGTCGACGGAACGCAAACTGGCGCGCAGAGCCGGGCTCGGCTACAAGCGCTTTGCCGCGACCGACATGGAATGGCCGGCACCTGTCGTCATCGATGATTTCGTCGACTTTTACCGCAGCCTGCCAAAGAATCACGGCTGGCTCTTCTTCCACTGCCAGGCCGGACAGGGGCGCACGACGACCTTCATGGTACTCTATGAGCTGCTGGAACATCCATCCGTCACCGCAGATGAGGCAATTGCGCATCAGCGCAGCCTTGGCGGCGCCGACCTCTCGAGCGGCCCGCGTTATCATGGCCTGCAGCTTTTCGCCCATTATGTCAAAGAAAACTGTGCGTCAAATTTTCAGCAAACATGGAGCCAGTGGCTGGCTGCCCGACAAAATTCTTACTAACAAATTTTCTCATCTCATCATTTCAGATACTTCTGGAAGAATGACGTGATTTTGTCAAACGGGATTTTTTCCATATTGTCGTAAAGATCCGTATGGTTGGCACCGGGGATAATCATCAGCTCTTTGTTATCGCCTTTGAGCTTCTTGAAGGCATCCTCACCGAAGTAGCGCGAATGCGCTTTTTCCCCGTGGATGACCAGTACGGCACTTTCGATTTCATCAGCATAGGTAAGCAGCGGCATATTCATGAACGAAAGAGCATTCGTCAGATTCCAGCCCTCGTTGGAATTCAGGGAACGCGGATGATAGCCGCGCTTCGTCTTGTAATAAGCGTAGTAATCCTTGACGAACTGCGGGGCATCGGCCGGCAGCGGGTCGACGACACCGCCCGCCCGCTTGTACGTGCCCGTGCGGTAGTCCTCGGTGCGCTGAGCATTGAGTGCCCTGCGGTTTGCCATGCGCTCTTTCTTGATGGTCTCTGCGTCCTTATCGTAATCGAAGTAGCCATTGGCCATGACACGGCTCATATCGTACATGGTCGAAACCACCGTAGCCTTGATGCGCGTATCCATGGCCGCCGCATTGAGAGCCATGCCGCCCCAGCCGCAGATGCCGAGAATGCCGATGCGGTCCGGGTCGACATCTTTTTCATTGGACAGGAAATCGACGGCTGCCGAAAAATCCTCGGTGTTGATATCAGGAGATGCCACATTGCGCACACCGTTCACGCCGCCGCTCTCGCCCGTAAACGAAGGATCAAAGGCAATCGTCAGGAAACCGCGTTTCGCCAGTTCCTGTGCATAAAGCCCTGAAGACTGTTCCTTAACCGCGCCGAAAGGTCCGCTGACCGCAACGGCCGCGAGTTTGCCTGTAATTTTTTTCGGCTCATAGAGGTCGGCGGCAAGTTCAATGCCGTAACGGTTGTGAAACGTCACTTTGCGATGGTTGACATCCCTGCGTTCCGGAAAAACTTTATCCCATTCTGTTGTCAGTTTCAAATTGCTCTCCCCCTGTACTTTCGTGTCTGCAGCAGCCTGCTGTGCCTGCACGTTCGTCTGTGCCTTATCCGTCTGGGCGGCGGCTTCTGCCGTCATGCCCACTGTGCCTAAAGCCATGGTCACGCCTAACGTGGCCATAACCAACATCCTTTTCATGTATTTTTTCTTTTGCATCAAAAACACCTCTCATCGTGTAAGCAAATCGTCATTTTGTTCCTTGAACTGATTTGATTATACAATGAGAGGTATTTTATTACCAATACTTATTATTAATTCTTTTTCATGCTCAGTAAGCATATTATTCGCGAGTGCCGAAAATTTCGTCCAAACGGGCACGCACGACGCCGGCAGCCCGCGAAAATGTCTGCCCTTCCTTCCAAATCAAGTAATTATGAGAGTACACGAAGTTCCATAAATTTCCCTCCCTAGTATTCCCCATATCTGCTTTCTGATCTCAAAGACGCAGCGCTAACGGCTTGATGTGTTTGCGGTAGAAGGCGTAAATGCCGATGAGCAGTACGGCTGTGATGACCCAGCTCAGAGGATATGAAATCATGATGTTCGTGAACGTCGGTTTGGCGGCAAACGCCGTATAAATCCACGCGATGCGCACGCCGCAGATGGTCACGAGCATTAAAAGAGCCGGCGGCAGCGAGTAGCCGTAGCCGCGCAGGGCCCCCGAGAGAATCTCGATAAAGACACAGAGAAAATAAAAGCCGATGATGTAGAAAATGCGGATACGGCCAATCTCGATGACAGCGGGGTTATCATTGAACAAGGCCAGAAGCTCGTTCGCAAACAGGCAGGCCAGCGCGGAAAGCACGACGGTCACGAGCATCGTCACGCTGAAGCCCGTTTTTGTGGCTTTGCGGCAGCGCGCAAGATTGCCCGCGCCGTAGTTCTGACTCACGAACGTCGTCACGGCCTGGCCGAAGGCGATGAGCAGCACGTAAATGTTGATTTCGATGGTGAACGCCGCCGTCGAAGCTGCCATGACGACCGTACCAAGGCTGTTGATGGCCGCCTGAATGACGAGATTCGACAGGGCAAACACCATGCCCTGAATGCCTGCAGGCAGGCCGATGCGCAGGATTTCCTTCGCGTACGACTTTTCCATGCGGATGGCGCCGGGTTCGAGCCGGATGATGCCGTGTTCATGGCAGAGCGCATGATAAAGCATCCAGGCACTCAGATAATTAGACAGCGCCGTCGCCGCAGCCACGCCGCCCACGCCCCAGTCGAAAACGAGCACGGTCACGAGGTTCAGCACGATGTTGAGGCCGCTCGCTGCGGCCAAGGCTTTGAGCGGTGTCCACGTATTGCCGCGGCTTCGATAGATGGCCGACTCGAAGTTATAGAGCCCGATGGCCGGCATGCCGAGGAAGTAGATGCGCAGATAGAGCTCTGCAGCCGGCATGACGGAATCCGGCACGGCCAGAAGCTCGAGCATGGGTCTTGCGATGAGCTCACCGAGGACGGCCACGAAAATGCCTAGGAGCAGTGCCAAAAGAAAAGACGTATGGACGGCCCGTATCGTCTCTTTTAAGTCATGCGCACCGATGAAGCGTGCGATGACGACGTTGGCACCGAGCGAGATGCCGATAAAGAGATTGACGAGCAGGCTGATAATCGGCGCGTTGTTGCCGACGGCCGCGAGGGCATCTGTGCCGACGAATTGACCGAGCACCAGCGTATCCGCCGTATTGAAGAGCTGCTGCAGCACGCCCGTGAGCGCGAGCGGCAGGGCAAAGATAACCATCGGCCCCGCCATCGAACCGTGCAGCATATCAACCGTCATCTTCTTCTGAACATCCATCATCTGCCGCCTCCTTCTGCTTTTTCAGCTTCTTGAGTGCCTTTTGCTGCTCGCGCCGCATCTTGAAGAAGCGCTTCATGATGCCCGCGCATTCTGCCTGCAGCACGCCGGCCGTGATTTCCGGACGATGGTTGAGCGTTGGATTGCCCGGGATATTGAACACCGATTCACAGGCCCCGGCCCTCGCATCTGTACTGCCGTAGACGACGCGGTCGACGCGGCTCATGACGATGGCACCGGCACACATCGGGCACGGCTCGATCGTCACGTAGAGCGTGAGTCCCGAGAGGCGCCAGCGTCCCTGCTTCTCGCAGGCCTCGCGTATCGCAATCATCTCGGCGTGCGCCGTCGCATCGTGCCAGACCTCGCGCATGTTGTGACCGCGCGCGACGACCTCGCCCTCACTATCGACGAGTACCGCACCGATCGGCACCTCCTCAAGGTCATACGCCTTCTGCGCCTCCTCGAGCGCCAGTCTCATGTAATAGGCATCATCGTGCATCAGACATCCCCCTGTTCTTCTCACCATTTGCTTCTCAATACGAACATCATAGCGCAGCTCGCCCTCCACCGTCAACTGGACACAAAAAAGCTCCTGCCGAAGCAGGAGCTTTCTTTATGCGATTGCAATTGCAGGAGGCAATTATTTGAGGGCATCGCCGAGTTTTGCGTTCGTGTTGCGAGCAGCCTGAACGCTCTCTTCGAATTTAGCCTTCTCGTCGCCATCGAGCTTGATCTCGACGATCTTCTCGAGGCCGTTCTTGCCGAGGATGCACGGTACGCCGATGCAGAGGTCCTTCTCACCATACTCGCCTTCGAGGTAGACGCAGCACGGGATGAGCTTCTTGGCATCGAGAGCGATGGCTTCAACCATCGTAGCAGCTGCAGCGCCCGGTGCAATCCAAGCGGACGTGCCGAGGAGCTTCGTCAGCGTAGCGCCGCCGACCTTCGTCTGAGCGACAACGTCGTCGAGTGCTTCCTTGCTCAGGAGCTGCGTTACAGGGATGCCACGCAGCGTTGCATAGCTGACGAGCGGAACCATCGTCTTGTCGCTGTGGCCGCCGATGACCATGCCATCAACGTCAGCCGGCGTAGCCGGATAACCAGCCTTCGTCAGAGCCTGTGCGAGGAAATAACGGAAACGGCTGCTGTCGAGCATGCCGCCCTGGCCGAGGATGCGGTTGCGCGGAAGCTTCGTGTCCTTGAGCGTCAGGAACGTCATAGCATCCATCGGGTTGGAGATGATGATGAAGTAAGCATTCGGGGAATACTTGAGGGCCTGGTCAACAACGCTCTTGACGATCTTAGCGTTGACGCCGATGAGGTCCTCACGGCTCATGCCCGGTTTGCGCGGCATACCAGACGTGACAACGACAACATCAGAACCAGCCGTCGGAGCATAACCTTCCGGATCGTTCGGCAGAGCCGTAACGCCCGTTACCGTCGTGTCAAAGTTCAGCATGTGAGCCGTCTGCATGATATCCATGGCCTTGCCCTGCGGAACGCCTTCCTTGATATCAACAAGAACAACCTCGCTGCAGAACTTCTTCGTAGCAAGAACGTTTGCGACCGTTGCACCAACATTACCTGCACCAACAACTGTTACCTTCATAATAAATTGCCTCCTTATAGTTTGAAAGCGACACTCTGCGCAACTTGTCGACAGGATTCGCTTTCGGAATGCCAACAAAGTATGCATCAGACTTATGATTCATTACGTGTAAATTATAGCAAAGTAACATCAAAAAATCAATGGATTCTGTGTACATTTTATTGTGGTATTAGCATAATTTATTCATGACGTGCGATTCCAATCAGAAATGGATGGCATCACTGACGCAAAACGACAGGGAATGGGATAGAAAAAAAGAGGAACCAGTGGTTCCCCTTCCTTCGTTCCCGATTGAACAGTCAGGCCTGTTCCTCGAACATGTCCTTGCCTACGCCGCAGAGCGGGCAGACGAAATCATCTGGCAGATCCGCAAACGGCACGCCCGGTGCGAGATCGTAATCCGGATCGCCCTTTGCCTCGTCGTAAATCCAGCCACAGACCGTGCAAACCCAAACTTTCATCAGAAAAGCCTCCTTTTGACTTTTGATTCCATACACTAAATACTTCTACAAGCCTTTAATTCGCGATGCTCCCGCCATTCTCCTGCTTGCCATCGCGAAATTTTTTGCAGGAAAGAATGATTTTCGTGTAGGCCTCATAGGGAATGGCCATATTGCCCGCGATGCCGTGGCCCATCTCGATCTGCGGGCGATTGCTGCCGTGGAAGTCGGTGCCGCCGGTCACGAGCAGGTGGTACTTCTCGATCATATGCGCGGCAAAGTCAGAATCCTCCTGCGTGTAGTTCGGGTACCAGCGCTCCATGCCATCGAGGCCCATCGCGTGCAGGCGCGCGATGGCCGCTTCCTGCTCGGCGCGCGAGAGGCCCTTGAGGCCGATCTTCTTGTGGAAGTGTGCAAGAGATGTCACGCCGCCTGCCTCATGGATGACAGGCAGTGCCTCCTCCACCGGCATATTCTGGTCGAGGCCGAGCTCTCTGACCGCCGGATCGAGGTAGTGATCCCAGAGCGGCTGCGCCCTGTCGTAGAGGTGCAGAGAGACGAGGTAGCGCATGATGGCGTAGCGGTCGAGCACCTCGCCATAGGCGAACGGGCGGACTTTCTCCAAGGAGATGTCGATGCCCTTGGCGTGCACGTAGTCAATGATCTCAGGGATTTTCCCCTCCTTGACGCGGCGGATCTCAGCGTAGAGCTGGCGGAAGCTCGGATGGTCCGCATCAAAGCCGAGGCAGACGATGTGGAGCTTGCGCCCCATGAAGTCGGCCGTGAGCTCCATGCCGTTCAGAAAATCCAGGCCCTGCTCCCTGGCCGCGGCAGCGGCCTCCCCGTTGCCCGCGATGTTATCGTGATCCGTCAGCGCAAAGGCTGAGAGGCCGACTTCTTTCGCGTGATGCGCGAGCTCGCGCGGTGAATAACTGCCGTCCGAGACAAGAGAGTGGACATGCAGATCGATGATGTTCATAATTTCTTTAGTCCTTTCCATTGGCGCCATCTGCATGATAGCGCGTCATGTCACGCTGTGCCTGAAAAAAATGATAGACAGCCTCGGCTGCGGGCCGGTTCATGCCCGGCGCTTGCTGCAGTTCCTCAACGCTCGCCTCGCGGATGCGCGCAATCGTGCCAAAGTGGCTGCGCAGCGCCTGGCGCCTTTTGGGGCCGATGCCGACGATGTGGTCGAGGACGGAGACGAGATTGCGCTTGCCGCGCAGCTTGCGGTGATAGGTGATGGCGAAGCGGTGCGCCTCGTCGCGGATGCGCTCGATGAGGTAGAGCGCCTGGCTGTGGCGCGGCAAGACGACAGGTTCGCTCTCGCCCTCCTTGAAGACGAGCTCGAACTGCTTGGCGAGGCCGACGACAGGCACATCCTTATGGCCGCCCGCGCCGCGGATGATCTCGAGTGCCGAAGAGAGCTGTCCCTTGCCGCCGTCGATGACGATGAGGTCCGGCAGTTCTTCTTCGGGCAGTCCGACATAGCGGCGCGTCGTGACCTCCCGCATCGAGAGGAAGTCGTCGGGCTTGCCCTCGGTGCTCTGGATCTTGAAGCGGCGGTAGTCCGACTTCTTGGGAAGGCCGCCCTCGAAGACGACCATCGAGGCGACCGTCTCCGACCCCTGGATGTGCGAGATATCGAAGCACTCCATGCGGTAGGGCATCTTCTTGAGCCCGAGATACCGGCCGAGCTCCCGCACAGCGCCCATCGTCTTCTCGTCGGCCTGCTTGATGCGCGCGGCCTCGTCAGCGAGGTACTTCTCGGCATTGCCCTCGGCCATCGCGACGATGTCGCGCTTCGTGCCGCGCTGCGGCACGAGGAGCTGCACCTTTATGCCGTGCTTCTTCTCGGTCAGCCAGCTCTCGAGGAGCGCCCGCTCCTCCTCTGCGATGGCCAGCGGCAACAGGACCTCGCGCGGCACGAAGGCCGCCCGATGGTAGTACTGCGAGAGGAACGCCGCGAGGATGTCGGCGTCGCTCTCCTCCTCGCTGCCCTGCAAGAGGAAGTGCTCGCGCCCGATCATCTTACCCGCGCGGATGAAGAAGACCTGGACACAGACGCCGATCTCCGAGCGCGCGATGCCGATTGCGTCCTGATCGCCCGCACCCGTGACGATATTCTGCTTCTCGGCGATCTTCTGCACCGCCCGAAGCTGATCCCGAAGGCGCGCCGCCGTCTCAAAGTGGAAGGCCGCGGCCGCCTGCTCCATGCGGAACTTCAATTCGCGCTCCACATCCTCTGTGCGCCCTTCGAGGAAGAGCAGGACCGCACGGATCATCGCCGCGTAGTCCTCCTTCGTGACCTTGCCGACGCACGGCGCGAGGCAGCGCTTGATGTGGTACTCCAGGCAGGGCCGGTCCTGCAGGTGGCGGCAGGTGCGCAGCGGGAAGAGGCGGCGCAGGAGCTTCAAGCTCTGGTGCACGGCCGTGACGTCCGTGTAGGGGCCGAAGTAGCGCGCTCCGTCCTTCGTCACGCGGTGCGTCAGGAAGACGCGCGGGTATTCCTCCTGCACCGTGACCTTGACGTACGGGTAGCTCTTGTCGTCCTTGAGGCTGATGTTGTAGTGCGGGCGATGCTTCTTGATGAGGTTGCACTCGAGGATCAGCGCCTCGACCTCCGAGTGCGTCATGATGATTTCAAAATCCGCGATGTGCGAGACCATTGCCTTGACCTTCGGCGAGTGGTTCTTGTTGTGCTGGAAGTACTGGCGCACGCGGTTCTTGAGGACGACCGCCTTGCCGACGTAGATGATGCGACCCGACGCGTCCTTCATGATGTAGACGCCGGGGCTGTCCGGCAGCAGCTTGAGTTTCTCTGCGACAATGTCCGTCAATCGCTCACGACCTTTCTTAAACTGCATGGTTGAAATTCATTCCATTATACCGCAAATCCCACGGGGATTCCATGAGGGAATATTGCATTTCCGCGGTGCATGTGATAAAATCAAGGCAGATTTGGAATTAGCAGCTGGTTATAATATCTGCTATCGTAATACTGTGATTCAGGAGGGATTTTCCCATGTTCAAACGCGTTCTGATCGCCAACCGCGGCGAGATTGCCGTGCGCATCATCCGCGCCTGCGAGGAGCTCGACATCGAGACAGTCGCCATCTTCTCGGAAGCAGACGAGAATGCACTTCACGTACAGCTGGCCGACCACGCCGTCTGCGTCGGCGGCGCCGATGCCACAGACAGCTACTTAAACAAGGACTCGATCCTGCGCGCAGCGCTCGAGACGGGCGCTGACGCCATCCACCCGGGCTACGGCTTCCTCTCGGAGGATGCAGACTTCGCCCAGCAGGTCACCGAGCACGGCATCACCTGGATCGGACCGATGCCGGAGACAATCCGTCTCGTCGGCGACAAGGATGTCGCCCGCGCCTCCATGCAACCGTCCGGCATCCCGATGGCCAAGGGCAGCGAGCCGCTCAAGAACAACAAAGAGGCTGTCAAGGCGGCCAAGGAAGTCGGCTACCCCGTCATCCTCAAGCCGGTCTCGGGCGGCGGCGGCAAGGGCATGTACGTCGCACACGATGAGGACGAGCTCAAGGACATCCTCGACACACTCGTCGACCTCAAGAAGATCAACTACTACTTCGAGCACTACATCGAGCGTTCGCGCCACATCGAAGTCCAGATTGTCGCCGACAACTACGGCGAGGTCATCCACCTCGGCGAGCGCGAGTGCTCCATCCAGCGCCGCAACCAGAAGCTCCTCGAGGAGTCGCCGTCGATCGCGCTGACGCACGAGATGCGCAAGCAGGTCGGCACGCTGGCCGTCAAGGCCGCCAAGAGCGTCCACTACTCCAACGTCGGCACGGTCGAGTTCCTCCTGGACCTCAAGGACAACCAGTTCTACTTCATGGAGATCAACCCGCGCATCCAGGTCGAGCACGGCGTCACGGAAGAAGTCACGGGCATCGACATCGTGCGCACGCAGATCCGCATCGCTGCCGGCGAGCCGCTCGACATCACGCAGGCCGACGTCCACTTCCAGGGCCATGCCATCGAGTGCCGCATCAACGCCGAGGACCCGGACAACAACTTCATGCCGTCGCCAGGCCAGATCACGTTCCTGCACGAGCCGAGCGGCCCGCGCGTCCGCTTCGATTCGGGCGTGACGGCCGGCCTCTCGATCGAGCCGTACTACGACTCGATGATCGCAAAGCTCATCGTCCACGGTCGCACGCGCGGCGACGCCATCAAGATCATGCAGCGTGCACTCAAGGAATTCCGCATCGACGGCGTCAAGACGACGATCTCCCTGCACCAGAAGATCCTCAGCGACAGCTACTTCCGCACAGGCAACATCGATACGCAGTTCATCAAGAAGCGCATCGCCACCTACGAAGCACAGAAGGGCAACGGCAAGAACTACTTTGCCTGAGCCATGCCCCATAAAAAAAGGAGCCCCAAAGGAGGCCGCTGAAAAAGTCTCTATACATTTTATCAATCGGTAC
>UMJI01006387.1_pt1 | contig 10293 bp, 8 predicted proteins | sample 1965991 | NCBI WGS metagenome assembly UMJI01 (sample SAMEA4836140, study PRJEB28245) | human gut metagenome | biome: gut microbiome; material: fecal sample | place: Denmark | collected 2008
TTATTTAGGGGTATAGCTCAACTGGTAGAGTAGCGGTCTCCAAAACCGTTGGTTGTGGGTTCGATTCCTACTGCCCCTGCCACTTGCAAACTTAGGCGCAGACTGGTTCTGCGCCTTTTTTGTTTTTGTGTGGGCATAAAAGACCGCACCTCTTTGGACATAACGTGGGCATAACCGTACCTTTTTATAATTTGAAGAAAGCGAAATTATATTGCATTATTTAAATAACTGTTCAAATAAAAATATATATCTTAAGTACAAACCGAATAAAAAGCTTATAAAATTAATTGATAAAAAAGTTATAAAATGTATTGAACTTAATAGTAATAAGTGCTATAATAGCTGCATAAGTTAATATTGTATGTTAAGGGTGCTTAATTGCTTAAATCAAGGGAAGCCGGTGTAATTCCGGCACGGTCACGCCACTGTGAGCGCTGCAAAGCGTAAGTCAGATCGCTGCCCTTAACGCTTCCGGCTGCTGCGAGGGACGGCAAGGTTGCAGGTGATGTGCATTTTAGGCTTTTACAATACACAAATTTGCGCTTCCTTTTTCACAGGCAGCGGAATTTGTGTATTTTTTATTTTTAGGAGGAATCCGCAATGAAAAAGTCTTTAGTTTTAGCAATGGCAATGGCTCTTGGCGTTACCGCAAGCGCTTATGCCGCAAACCCTTTCAGTGATGTACCGGCAGGCCACTGGGCTTATGACGCAGTTAACAAACTGGCAGCAGAAGGTGTGGTAGACGGTTACCCCGACGGCACTTACGGCGGCGATAAACTGATGACCCGCTATGAAATGGCACAGATTGTAGCAAAAGCAATGGCCAAAGGCGCTAATGTTGACAAGCTGGCTGCTGAATTTGCCGATGAACTGGACAGCCTTGGCGTGCGCGTTGCTAACCTTGAAAAGAAAGCAGACAACGTAAAAATTACCGGCGAAGTACGCGCGTCCTACCGTGATGTTGACACTGATGCTGCTGGTCATGACGGACACGAAGGTCTTTTGCGTTCCCGTTTATGGGTAAACGGCCAGATTAACGAAGACTGGTCCTACACCGGCATGTTTGAAAACAATCAGGATTTTGGCAACAAAACCGGCGATGAAAAAATTGACTTTGCCCGCGCTTATGTAGAAGGCCGCGTTGGCGGACTTGACGTGGTTGCAGGCCGTTACAACGAAGTAACTTTCAGCGGCAACATTCTTGATGCCAACCTGGATATGGCTAAAGTTTCCTACGGCGATAAAATTAAAGTATCTGCCGCAGCAGGCAAAGCTTATGACAGCGTAGAAGTTGACGATACCAATTTGCTGGACAGTGACGACAGAATTTATATCGGCACTTTGGAAGCAGCACTGGGCGATGTTGACGCTTATGTTGCATACTTTAAAACCAATTCCGATATGGATAAAGAAATTTGGAACGTTGGCGCAAGCTACGGCTTTGGCGATTTTACCCTGAGTGCTGAATATATGCGCGGCGACAAAGAATACGAAAACGCCGGTAAAGACGGCTGGTGGGCAGACCTGGCATGGAAAGGCGCTGAAGCGGATACCCCGGGCAGCTACGGCATCCACGCAGGCTACTATGACCAGAGCCCGAGCGCTTATATTAACCCGACCACCGATGCCGAATACTTTGCTGACGGCTATAAAGGCTGGAACGTGGGCGTAAGCTATACCTTTGCCAAAAACATTGTAGGTATGGTTAACTACTGGGATATGGAATCTCAGACCACTAACAAAGACGCACAAACCATCTTCAGCGAACTGTACTTTATGTTCTGATAAATTTTGCTTTCTGCCTGCCTTGTAAGACAGGAAAATATATAACGCAGGAAGGATGATTAAAAATGCAGTTTAAATGGAAAAAATTATTGGCAGCATCAATTACTTGTATGGTTTTAACGGGGGTATCGGCAACTACTATGGCAGCTTACAGTTTAAGTGAAGAAGTTAAAGCACCTACGCCTGCGCTTTTGCAGGCTTCGCAGATTGGCGTGCGTACTTATACCACTACCGACCCGGCACTTTTGGCTCAGCCGGATAAAGACGCCATTCTTGTTATGAGTTTTGGCACTACTTTCCCCGATACAAGGGCAAAAACAATTGAGGCAACCGTAAACGAAATTAAAGCCGCCCACCCGGGAACAAAGGTTGTGCTGGCATTTACTTCACACATCATTATCGACAGAGTAAAAGCCAATGAAGGCCTTACGGTGCCGACGCCGGAACAGGCTTTGGAACAGCTGAAAGCGGAAGGCTACAACCGCGTGGCGCTTACTTCGCTGGATGTAATTCCGGGTATGGAATATGCTTATAAAACAGCCGTTTATGATATGTATAAAACCCAGTTTAAAAAGATGACCATTGGCACTCCTTTAATGTACTGGATGGGGCAGGAAGGGCAGGCCGATGACGTGGAAGCAGCTATGGCGGCTATCGGTTCGCAGCTTCCCAAAATGGGCAAAAAAGATGCCGTGCTTGTAATGGCACATGGCACGCCCGACCCTTCCAACGCTTATTATGCCGTAATGCAGGATAGGCTTGACGCTTTATACGGCGGAAAAGTAATGATTTATACCGTTGAAGGCTGGCCGCGTCTGGAAAATGTTATTCCCAAACTGAAAGAAAAAGGCGTTAAAAACGTAACTTTAATGCCGCTGATGATGGTTGCGGGCGACCACGCCAACAACGATATGGCAGGCGATGAAGAAGATTCGCATAAAACCATTCTGCAAAAAGAAGGCTTTAAAGTAAACACCTACATTCACGGAATAGGCGAAAATAAAAACGTACGCAGCCTGTTTGTTGAACATGCCAACGAAGCGTGGGACGCACTTGTTGCAGAAAAATAATTTAATAAAATTACAGTTAGTGATATAATTTAAGTGCAGCTATGCGGCCTTTGCGCCGCATAGCTAATTGTGCTTTTATAAAAATACTTGTTTTAAGGAACACAGCCATGAAAAAATACTTGTTTATAACCGGTTTAATACTTTTAACGGCAATGTTTGCCCTTGCCGGATGCGGCAGCAGTAAAACAAGCATGCCAAAAGACACCGCCGCCAAAATTACGGTAACGGACGATAACGGAAGAATAGTAAGCTTAAAAGACGTGCCGAAAAAAATCGTGCCGCTTTCCGCCTCTTTTTTGGAACCGCTGGAAAAGCTTGATGCAGGCCTTGCAGCCCGTGTGGCGGCCAAAACGGGCATCAGCGAAAAATATAAGTCGCTGCCGGAAGTAGGAAACGTTTATAATGTTAATATCGAAAAAGTAATTGCCGCTCAGCCTGACCTGGTAATTTGTTATAAAGACATGAACGATAAATTCGTGCATAATTTTGAAGAAAATAATATTCCGGTTATAGTTTTGGAAATGCGTACTTACGCTCAGGTAAAAAACACCGTAAGCGTATTGGGCAAAATAACCGGCAATGAAGAAAAAGCAGAAGAACTTAACAAAGACATGGATGAACGCATTGCCGCCGTAAGGGCAAAAATGCCGCAGGAAAGCAAGCGCATTGCCATATTGCACAGCACGGCGCAGAACGTAACGGTGCAGCTTGAAGGTAGTATTGCGGGCAGTACGGCGCAGCTGCTGGGATTTACCAATATCGCCGCAGGCAGCATGCCCCTGGAAAACAATTCTACGGCGGCGCCTTACAGTTTGGAAACACTCGTTGCCGCCAACCCCGATATTATTTACATTACCAGCATGGGCAAGCTGGAAACCGTGCAGGACGCCATGCTGAAAAGCATCAGCGCAAGCCCGGCCTGGCAAAGCCTGGCGGCAGTGCGCAGCGGGCATGTTTACTTTTTGCCGCAGGAGCTGTTTTTGTTAAGCCCCGGCATAAAATACCCGCAGGCGGCAGAATATATGGCTAAATTAGCTTATCCGGAAAATTTTGAATAGGATTTTTGGTTATGAATGCTGTAAACGAACATAAAAAATTTGGTATGGCAATAGAAAAATGGCGCGTTTTAATGCTTGCGGCATTTGCTGTTTTGGCAGCAGGCGGTTTTTTGTGCAGCGTGCTCAGCGGCGCGGTGGCAATACCGGTATCTGCCCTGGGCGATATTTTAAACGGCGGCGGGGATAATGCCAGCCGGCAGATTTTGCTGAACATACGCCTGCCAAGAGCCATTGTGGCAGCGCTTGTGGGCATGAATCTTGCCGTCAGCGGCGCGGTATTGCAGGCAGTAATGAAAAATCCGCTGGCAGACCCTCATATTATCGGTATTTCTTCCGGCGCAGGGCTGGCAGGCATTTTTGTTATAGTCCTGTTTCCGGCGCTAGAATATTTGATTGTGCCGACTGCGTTTTGCGGCGCCATGCTTGCCGCAGCCTGCATTTACATTCTGGCGTGGAAAAACGGCATCCGCCCGCTGCGTATTGTGCTGGCAGGCGTTGCCGTATCAAGCTTTCTGGGTGCGGGCATTTCGGCCATACTTGTGCTTTACAGCGACAGGGTACACGGCGCGCTGATGTGGATGGTGGGCGGCCTTGCGGCACGTTCATGGCCCCATGTTGAAATTATACTGCCCTATGCGGTTATTGGGTTTATACTTGCGGTTTGCGGGGCGCGCTATTTAAACATTTTGCAGCTTGGCGATGACGTAGCCAAGGGGCTTGGCGTTAATGTTGAGCTTGTGCGGCTTGTTTTTACGGCTATCGGCGCGCTGCTTGCGGCAAGCGCAGTTTCCGTTGCCGGGCTGCTTGGGTTTGTGGGGCTTATTGTTCCGCATACGGTGCGGCTTTTAACAGGTTCGGACTACCGCTTTTTAATTCCGTCGTCTGCACTTTTGGGCATAGCCGTTGTAACCTACAGCGATACGCTGGCCCGTGTGGCTTTTGCACCGCTTGAACTGCCAGTGGGCATTTTTATGGCGGCGCTCGGCGCACCTTTCTTTTTGTTTTTACTGAGAAAGGAGTTGTAAAATGGCTTCTGTTTCGGTACAAAATTTAAGCATTGCCATAGGCAAAAACACTATTTTGCAAAATATTAATATAAACTTCCGCGAAGGAAAACGCACTGCCATTATAGGCCCCAACGGCTGCGGCAAATCTACGCTTTTGCGAGCTGTGGCAGGGTTAAACCGCAATTACAGCGGTAAAGTGCTGTTAAACGGCGCCGATATGAAAAACATGCCGCGGCGCAAAATTGCGGAAATGCTTGCCATTTTACCGCAGGGCGTAACGGCTCCGGCCGATTTAACGGTGCGCGAGCTTGTTGCCTGCGGGCGTTTTCCGTACCGCTCGCTTTTTAAGCGCGAAGGCAAAAACGATGCGGAAATTATTGAAACCGCCATGCAGAAAACTCATATTGCGCATCTTGCCGGGCGTTTTGTGGCAACGCTTTCCGGCGGCGAACGCCAGCGTGCGTGGATTGCCATGGCACTGGCACAGCAGCCGCAGATTCTTTTGCTTGACGAACCTACAACTTACCTTGATATTGCGCATCAGCTGGAAATTATGCAGATTATTACCGAACTTAACGCGCAGGAAAACATGACGGTTATTATGGTAATACACGATATAAACCACGCCCGGCTTTATGCGGATGACGTTGTTATAATAAAAAACAAGGGCGTTTTTGCAGGCGGCTGCCCGTCAGAAATAATTACTCCGCCTAATCTGGCGGAAGTTTTCGGCGTTGAAGCAGCAGTATACAAAAACGGTGCGCAGGATGAAGTAATTTTTCCTTTTGCGTTAAGGAACAAATAATATGATAGAAATTATTAATTTAAAAAAGCAATTTAAAACAAAAGGCAAAAACGGCGGCAAAACGGTTAAAACAGCCATAGATAATTTAAGCCTTGCAATAAATGACGGAGAAATTTTTGGCCTTTTGGGCCCTAACGGGGCAGGCAAAACAACGCTTGTAAGCATGCTGGCAATGCTTATGCGCCCCTGCGGCGGCGAGATTTTATATGACGGCAAAAACGCTTTTGCCAACGAAACCTTTGTAAAATCACAAATCGGTGTAGTGCCGCAGCACATTAATTTTGACCAGGATTTAACCGTATGGGAAAACATGGAGCTGCACGGGCGGCTGCATCATCTGCCCGAAAAAGAGCGCCATGCACGCATAGATGAACTGCTGGAATATGTTGGCTTGCAGGAGCGGCGCAGAGAAAGCATAAAGGCGCTTTCAGGCGGAATGAAGCGCCGCCTTTTGATAGTGCGCGCGTTAATACACCGACCGAAAGTGCTGTTTCTGGACGAGCCTACCGTTGCGCTTGACCCGCAGGTACGCCGCCGCATATGGGATTTAATACGCACCCTGCACCGCGAAGGCGTAACCGTTGTGCTTACAACCCATTATATTGAAGAAGCCGAAAATTTGTGCGGCAGGGTTGCCGTTATAAACGACGGCAGGCTGGTAAAAACAGGCAGCCCCACGGAACTTTGCAGGCAGCTTGGCAGCTTTACAGCCGAATGGGACGCAGACGGCGCAAGGCAGTACCGCTTTTTTGCGCAGCGCAGCGAAGCGGCGGCCTTTGCGGCAGAGCTTGACAGCGCCGCCTTTATACGCCGTACAAATCTGGAAGACGTATTTATAGAACTGACGGGAAGGGCAATAAAATGATACAGGATATAGCAACGGTATTTTGGCGCGACTGGATTGTGCTGCGCCACAGACTGTTAAAATTTATCTTAAGCCGCATGGTTGCGCCGGTGCTTTATATGGTGGCTTTCGGCTGGGGCCTTGCCCGCAGCGTTAACACGGGCGGCGGTTCATATCTCGATTTTATCGTGCCGGGCATTTTGGCGTTAAATTCCATGAACATTGCCTTTAACAGCCTTACGCCGCTGTGCACGGAAAGGGTATACCATAAATCGCTTGAAGAATACCTGCTGGCGCCTATTTCTGCCTCCGGGTTTATAATTGGCAAAATTTTGGCGGCAGTGCTGCGCGGGCTCATTTCGTCGTCAATTATTGTGGTGCTGGCATGGCTTTTTGGCGCAAAACTTGCCCTTACGCCTTTGTTTATAGCTGTTTTGGCGTTAAACTGCGTAATTTTTGCCGAAGCAGGTTTTTGCGCAGCCCTTATAGTACGCAATTTTGAAGACATGGCGCGCTTTAACACATACCTGCTTTTGCCGATGTCTTTTTTATGCGGCACATTTTTTAAAACCGACAGGCTGCCGCACGCCGCAGCATTTGTTATAGAGCTTTTGCCCTTAACGCACGCCAGCAGCCTTTTGCGTGCCATTAACAGCGGCGCGCCTTTCAGCATAACTTCGGCGGCAATACTGCTTGTTTATGCGGTGCTGCTTTTTGGCGCCTGCCACTATATTTATAAAAGCTTAAAAAACCAATAAAAAATAAACCCCGTACACATACGGCAAATAAATTGCTGCTTTATGTATGCGGGGTTAAATTTTTTATAAACTAAACGGCAGGCTTGGCAAGAACCTTAACCGGGTTCCAGCGTTCGCTTCTGTAATACCAGTATAGGCAGGCCACGGTAAACACCCACGTAATGGGGTATACCCATGCCACGCCGTCCGCAGTGGGGTTAAAATACATAATTAATTTTAATACGCCAATGCGGATAACGCACATATTTACAAGAATAATAAACATCGCCGGCAAAGTGCTGCCGCTGCCGCGGATTGACGAAGCGAGCACCTCGAGGAAAACATATAAAAAGTAAAACGGCATAATAACAAAAGCAATGCTGCTGCCGATAGCGATAACATCGGCGTCATCAGTAAACAGGCCAAAAGCAAAATCTGCAAAAAACAGCACCAGACTGATGCTTACTGCAGTAACAGCAAGGCCGAAATAAATGGAAATGGCAGTTCCGCGTTTGCTGCGCATAATTTTGCCAACGCCCACGTTTTGGCTGATAAAGGTGGAGCAGGCCTGCCCAAGTGCCATAATGGGCAGGTAAATAACGTTTTCTACCTTAAAGTAGGCTGCATAAGCCGCAATGCTGTTTACGCCCAGCCCATTAATATTGGTTTGCACAACAATGTTCGAAAGCGTGATTACAATAGTTTGAATGGCTGCCGGTATGCCAATGCGGAAAATCTCCCGCGCCAGCGGCAAATCAAGGGTAATCTTTTTAAAACGCAGGCAGTAGCGCGCGTCCATATTATATAAATGGTAAATTACAAGCCCTGCCGCCAGCGTCTGCGAAACAACCGTTGCCATGGCAGAACCTGAAATACCAAAGTTCCAGTAATATACAAACAAAAAATTGCCTATAACATTGGCTATGCCGCCTATAAGCTGATAAATCATCGGCGAAAGCGAATTGCCCAAAGCCCTTAAAATGCCGCTGCCAACGTTATAACTCACAATGGAAAACAGGCTCAGCATAAACAGGCGGATGTAAACAATGCCCCAGTGCATAATTTCGGGCGGAGTGTTCATCAGCTCTAAAACCGTTGGCGCAAATATTATGCCCAGTATGGTAAACACAATAGAAAATATTATGGTAAGCCCCGCCGTGCAGTGAACAACGCGGCTGAGATTTTCAAACTTGCCGCGGGCAAATTCGCGTGCGGCTATAACGCCTATGCCAACGGAAAGACCGATAAAAAAGCCCAGTATAATGATGATTATAAAAGAGCTGGCGCCTACCGCGGCGGCCGCATCCTTGCCCAAAACACGCCCGACGAAAATTAAATCGACCGTGCTGTAAAGCTGCTGAATTAAACTGCCCGCAAAAAGCGGCAGCGAAAACCAAAACAGCTGCCTGCCAATAGGCCCGTGCGTTAAATCCTTGGTTTTATTTTTAGTACTGGTTAAAGCAGGCATTATTTAGCTCCTGTAAAATAAAAATTGCTGCCCAAAAACAGCCGCTACCGTTAGTGTAGCCGTAAACAACAGGCTTGTCAATACTGTACATGGTATGGCAGCAGTGTAAAATAAATTTAACAACAAAGCTGTTTTAATATAAAAATGCAAACAACTTTGCATAAATCTTCAAACAAAAATTTTTAAAAACCGCTTGAGCATGGTATAATAAAAGTGTAAAATCCCGCTGGGGGAGGAAGTGCGCTTCGCGCAGAAATAAAAAAGAGAACCTGACGGGTAATTTCCTCCTCCACGTAACAACGGGAGGAGGTATTTTTATGAAAAAGAATTTACGCTCTAAAATTTTGTTGTGCGTTTTGGCAGGCGGCGTGCTGACGGCAAATACGGCGTTGGCTAATTCTATTGGTACTGTAATAGTAGATGGAGAGCCAAAAACGATATATGTTAGTAAGGAGTATTATTCAATTGGCAGAAATGATGCAGAAAATGTTCAAATAACATCTGATTCCGGTAATTCCGGTTATTCATTGAATATTACATCTCCGGCAATAGGCACTATAAATGGGCAGCAACTAAATTTTAATGGCGGAATTTATTGTAGACATAATGGAGTTAAACTTGCAATAGGTACAGAAGGTGTTACAAATACAGTAAACATAAATAGTAGTAATACACATGTTGTTATGTCAAGAAATAGCGCGCAGGTAAATATAAATGCTGATAATATAAATATTAATTCACATGCTGATGGTGATGCTCCTGCTGTCTGGGTTCAAAATAGTGGTTCTGTAAGCCTTAACGGAGAAAATATTAATATTAATGCTAAAAATTATGGTTTGGTTGCATTTTCCGAAGGGAAACTAGATATTAATGGTAATTTAGTTGTTAATATTGTTAATGCTAAAAATGCAATTGACACCCGTGGTAATGCAATTATTAATATTAATACCGATGGTAAGCATACAACGGTTTTAAACGGTGATATTGTTTTTGAAACTCCTTATACTGACAGTGGCAGTGTAATTAATTCAAATATAAATATTAATCTTTCCGGTGAAGAATCATCCTGGACGGGCAGGGCTTATCAGGAATATAATGTGAAAGTGGAAAATGAAAGCGGTGGGTATAAACTTATATATAGTGCAGAATTAAAGGCTCCTGATTACTGTGGTGATGTTACCGGATTTAAAATGAATATTAATGATGGCGCTTCCTGGAATATGACCGGCGACAGTTTTATTAATAATATAACTGTTGAAAACGGCGGTGTTGTTAATGTACAGGAAGGTGTAAAAGAGTTTAACATTGGCACCGCTGCTGATGCAGGTGGAATTAGGTTAAACAATGGTGTAATTAATTTGCAGGGTGAAAACCAACAGATTACTGCAACTGAATTAGACGGCACAGGCGGCACTGTTAACACAAACAGCCTTGATAATAAAATGAGCATTGGTACTGTTGCTGACAGGACTTCTATTACAGTTAACGGCAGCGGCGAAATAGCAGATGCTATTTTAGG